>ENA-OUQS01001230-OUQS01001230.1-human-metagenome-genome-assembly--contig:-NODE-1230-length-22935-cov-7.378365_pt1 | contig 22935 bp, 24 predicted proteins | sample MGYA00248463_ERZ548848 | MGnify/ENA primary metagenome ERZ548848 (study PRJEB26491, sample SAMN04978192) | human metagenome | host: Homo sapiens | study: EMG produced TPA metagenomics assembly of the... | reverse complement strand
ACTTTTGAAGATGGTCATCACAAACTTCAAAACTGATATTTATGATTACCATAGAGAGTCTGGTCGAGCAAGGAGCGAACGTGAAACTGGAAGTTACTCCCGCTGACCTTAAAATGTTCGCTGAATCCATCGTGCAGCGTACCATCATGGCGCAACAGGAAGAACAGAGAGCCGCGATACTGCGTGAAGCGGAGGAGACTTATCTCAATACAAAACAGGTCCGTGAGTTGCTGAACGTGTGCGAGGGCACGCTCAACCTGTGGGCGAAACGAGGCTATCTCGTACCGGTCAAGGTCGGTAACAAGAACATGTATGCCAAATCTGATGTACGCCGGGTACAGACAGGCAACAAGTCAGAGAGTGTAACATCCTATTGCAAGAGAAAAAATGTGTGATATGGCAACCGGCAGGCTAGAACTGTGTAACAGAATCCGCATGGAGGCGGAGGATATTGAAAGAACGGGATTCCCGCTGGAGGTCCTGCCCCAGGCCGTGCAGTCTGTCATTCTCGATATGGCCACATACGAGAACTACAAGATCGAGTTTATCGCTACGGCCATGTTGTCGGCTGTATCCGCGGCCCTGGGAGGCGCATACCGTATCCGCATCAAAGGAGACTGGCAGAGCAGCGGAGCGTTGTACGTCATTCTGGTAGGCAGGCCCGGACTGGGCAAGACCCCACCGCTGGAGGCCGCATATCGCCCGATCCGGAAACGTGACTATGCCCTTTTCAAGGTGTACGAGACAGAAATGGAGGCATGGAAAGCCGCGGGAGAAAACGGGAAGAAACCTGTCCTGAAACACACTGTAGTCTCTGATTTCACTCCCGAGTCGCTTTTACTGACCCACCACAACAACCCGAGAAGCGTGGTCATTCTGGTGGACGAGATCATGGGCATGTTCAATTCCGCCAACCGTTACACGAACGGGCAGCTCATAGAACAGCTTCTGACTGCATGGAGTGGCGGGGCTTTGGATGTTACCAGGGTAAACTCCCCTGTTCCTGTACACATCGAGCATCCATGCATAAACATCATCGGAACCACGCAGACCAAGCGTGTACACGAGCTTCTGAAAAAGGGGTTCGAGGAAAACGGGCTGCTTGACCGTATCCTGTTCGTGATGCCCAAATCCCCCAAGCTTTCATCCTGGAAAAACCGGGACGACGATGGGGAAAGGACATCCCTCGCTGCAATCCGTTGGGAGAATATATTGAACAAGGTCCTTGCGTTGGACTATGACACCGAAGCGGAAGAAAAAATACCCCACGTGCTGTCCATGGACAGGGAGGCCAGGGAATACTTCTTCTCCTGGTGGAACAGGAAGGTGGAGCGTATCAACCGGATAGAGGATGATGCCGAGGTGGACAGCCGGGAAATGAAACATCCGGCCCATATAGCCCGTCTAGCATTGATAATTCAGGTTTTGCGCCACGCGTCCGGTGAAAGTCACCTGCAGTTTATAGATGTATCATCGGTGAAAGCTGGCATACGGCTGAACGACTATTTTGAGGAATCATATACGCGTATCCGTTCTTTCGTGGCGAATGACGCCTGTGAAGACCCTCCCAAGGTGCTGCTGTCTATGTTGCCTGATACCTTTGATACAAAAACAGCAATAACCGTTGGAAAGGAACGGCAGTGCGTCAGCGAGCGGACTGTCATGAATTACCTGAAAGAGTTATGCCGCAGCAGGCTTCTCCGGAAATCAAAAGCCGGACATTACGAGAAAATCATGTATGATAAATCTGGAAAATCTAATGAAAGCAATGATGAATCATCCCCACGAAACTGCAACGGATGATCTCTTGTTGCAGCCTGCAGTCTTTGCAGTTTTGCAGTTTCGAGGACTGAAAAGGGGAAATTCCTGCAGGACTGCAAGAACTGCAAACTGCAAATGGTGGTATTCATTTGCAGAAACACGTAATCGGCAATATTATGAACGAATATAGATTCCATCTTCAAAAATACAAACCGGGCAGCAAGACCGTTTGTCCGGGGTGCGGAAGGAAGTCTTGCTTTTCCCGTTATATCGACGAGGCGGGAGAGATATCTTTCCCGGGATACGTGGGCAAATGCGACCACGTCAACAGTTGTGGCTATCACTATTCCCCGAAAGAATACTTCCGGGACAATCCGTCAGCAAGGGAAACATCGGCTGGCCATAAAATGAACGGCAATGTATTTACGGCAGTAAAGTATGCAGCTAAACAACCGCCAACAGAACAAGAACCGGAGATTTCTTATCTTCCCTATGATTTGGTGGAGCAATCCATGCGCGGGTACGACATCAACCCATTGTACCGTTACTTCACCAAAGTGGCGGGAAAGGAGGAAGCCGGCCGGTTGTTCCATGTTTACAAAGTCGGCACGTCAAGGATGTGGAACGGTTCGACCGTGTTCTGGCAGATAGATGTCAGGGGTAACGTGCGTGCAGGCAAGATTATGGGCTACGATGCCGTAACCGGGCACCGGATTAAAGAGCCTTTCAATCAAGTCAACTGGGTCCATTCTGTAAGAAAAGTGCCGGACTTCCACATGAAGCAGTGCCTGTTCGGTGAGCATCTGCTTTCGGACACTTCCGCTGCCATGTCAGCCAAGCCTGTAGCCATTGTCGAAAGCGAAAAGACGGCACTGGTTGCCGCCCTGTTCATCCCTGATTTTGTATGGCTTGCCACCGGGGGAATGCACGGCTGTTTCAACAGCGAGGCCATGCAGGTGTTGAAAGAACGTGAAGTGATCCTTTTCCCCGACCTCAAGGCAACCGATGAATGGCGGCAACGGCTGCCGATGTTGGAGACTATCTGCAGGCGTGTCACCTGTTCTGACCTGCTGGAAAAGATGGCGACCGATGAACAGCGTAGTCGGGGACTGGACATCGCCGACTTCCTGCTGATGGAGGATACACCACAGATGATTCTCGCGAGGATGATACAACGCAATCCAGCGTTGCAGAGCTTCATCGACACCTTCGGACTTGAACTGGTGGATGCAGGGAAGATCGAATGAAGGAGAATCAATGGACAGCTCGCTGTCCCGTGAAAATGGGGTTGTAAAATCCCGTAGCTTATTAGGGCATTTTCACCGTCTCCGCTTCGCGTCCGGCAGTCAAAAAGCCCATAAGCCGGGGTACTCTCCAGGCTCCCGGGTATGCCTCCGGCGGTCTGACGGGATTTTACAACAAGAATAACAATAAAATAACGAACAGATATGAGTAATACACAATACGCTGTCTGCCACCTGCAGCGTGGCAGCGGTAATGACAGTGGAATGTCATGCCATATAGAAAGAAAGGATGCCAAGGGAAAGGTTTATGTGCCGGTTAATGCCGATGCGGACCGGACACATCTCAACCGTGAGTTGGTCAGATTTCCCGATGGCGTCTCCAATCGCACCGAGGCGATACAGCACCGCATCGAGACCGCCGGGCTGCGCCGCAAAGTCAGCAAGAACCAGACAAAGGCAATACGCGTAATGCTGACCGGAACGCATGAGCAGATGATGGAAATTGCCAATGACGGCAAACTGGGCAGTTGGATCGATGCCAATCTCAAATGGCTAAGGGAGACCTTTGGTGATGACAACCTTGTGTCCTGCGTGCTGCATATGGACGAGAAGACCCCACACCTGCACGCCACAGTCGTGCCCATTGTAACCGGTGAGCGTATCCGCAGGAAGCGGGAGGGCGAAAAGAAATATGAAACGAAGTCCGGACCCCGTCTGTCGGCGGACGATGTGATGCGCCGTACCAAATTGCATGAATACCAGAACAGCTACGCCAAGGCCATGAAACCGTTCGGGTTGCAGCGTGGAATTGTCGGTTCTACCGCCAAGCATCAGGCTAACTCGGAATATTACAGGCAGCAGGTAATCCAGTATGAAGAGGATATAGCCAAGTTACAGGCCGATGTGGAGAAGGCGCAAGAAGGCAGGAACACCATCCTCGCGTGGTTCGGCAAGGGGGACCTTTCCAAGGCGAAAAAGGAACTGGCTGACAAAGATGTACTGATTGCCGAACTCAATAAACAGATTAAGGAACTTCAGGCAGAAAAGGCACGGTTGCAGGAACAACATAAATCAGAAATCGGAAAACTACGAAACGGCTATCAAAAAGAAATAGACAAGGCCATTCATCAGGCGGAAGTGGCAGAACGACAATTCAAGGAGAAGGATGCACTCATAGACAGGCAGAGGAAGCAGATAAGTTTGCTCGACCGCAAGGCCAATCCCCAGCGTTACAGCCTATCGTCCGGTGCCGAGCTTGTACGTGTCAATGTTTCAAACTATCGGAATCCGTCGCTCCATATCTGGACACGGGTCGGAGAGGAACTTTTTGAGAATATCAAATTCCAGATAGACTATGATGTGGCTCAAAGACATTTCAACGGCCAGATCACGGACGAGGAGTTTGTCAATGCTGTCTTCGAGTCACAGGAACAGGTAAATGGAAAGCAGGCAGAGCTATTGGGTGCAGCTTTTACCCTTGTTGCCGGTGGACCGGCAGAGGTTCATGTTGGTACTGGTTCTGGTGGCTCATCGTCTGACCTCCCGTGGGGAGAACAGAAAAAAGGGAATAGAAGATAAAAACTAATTCAAAATATATTACGGAAAAACTTTAGCATATAATTAAGCATCACTTACTATACATACGCCCCATTATGGGAATATGCCGTTTGAAGTACCTGATAATTGGGCGTGGACGACATTAGGAAACATTGGAACATGGCAAGCTGGAGGAACACCAAGTCGTTCCAACAAATCTTATTATGGTGGAAATATTCCGTGGCTAAAGACTGGTGATTTAAATGATGGGTTGATTACTAATATTCCAGAAAAGATAACAGAAGATGCAGTTGCCAATTCTTCAGCCAAAATTAATCCTACGGGAAGTATCCTTATCGCAATGTATGGGGCAACAATAGGTAAATTAGGAATACTCACCTTTCCTGCGACAACAAATCAAGCATGTTGCGCATGTATTGAGTATTTTGCAATAACTCAAAAGTACCTATTCTATTTCCTTTTATCTCATAGAGATATGTTTATAGCAAAAGGTGGTGGTGGAGCACAACCAAATATTTCAAAAGAAATAATTGTCAATACCGCTATACCTCTACCACCACTCGCTGAGCAAGAAAGGACAGTCACAGAAATTGAGCGTTGGTTTACCTTAATTGACCAATTAGAACAGGGGAAATCGGACTTGCAAACAGTTATCAAACAGGCCAAAAGCAAAATCCTCGAGCTTGCCATTCACGGCAAACTCGTGCCGCAAGACCCAAATGATGAACCAGCGTTTGAATTGTTAAAACGTATTAATCCGAAAGCTGAAATTACTTGTGATAACGGGCATTATCCGCAGTTGCCTGACGGGTGGTGCAAATGCCGATTAGAGGACATAGTTGAATACGAACAACCACAAGCCTATATAGTCAATTCAACTGATTATGACGACAGATATTTAACCCCTGTTTTAACGGCAGGGAAGTCTTTTGTAATAGGATATACCAACGAAACAGAAGGCATTTATCAGAATACGCCCTGTATCATTTTTGATGACTTCACCACAGATTCTAAACTCGTTGATTTTCCATTCAAGGTGAAATCATCTGCTATGAAAATCTTAAAAGTAGCAGATGATATAGAAATTGAATATGTTGCTATGTTTATGAACATAACACGGCTCATTGGTGACACTCATAAGCGTTATTGGATTTCAGAATACTCTAAACTTTGCATACCAATACCACCAAAAGAAGAACAAAAGCGTATAATCAATGCAGCAAACGCAATGTTTGAAAAACTTGATGCAATAATGGAGAGTTTATAAATTCTCCATTATTGCATCCAATTTACTATGCATTGAATTTATCACAGTTACAATTCTTACTTGTTCATCATAAGGTGGTACGGGTACTTCTATTGCCTTAAATAGCTTCTTATCCAGATGAGGTATTGCCGAACCTACTTTGTTTTCACGCAATGCTTTACGATGCAGGTTTATAACGTGTAAGATGTACTCTGCAAGCATATTTTCATTGATATGTAGTTGCTTGAATGTGCTGCCTTGATAACCTTCAATCGGCGTTCTGAACACTTCACCAGAGTTTTCTCCATCAACCAAAATCAATAGGCTATTGGCTGCTACATATCGCCCATTTGTCTGTGTCTTAAAGTCACGTTCTCCTCTTAGATATTTTACGTCAAGGTTTGGCATTTCTTTACCGTCAAGTTTCTCTCCATCCGTCAAAGAACACAGCATTTGCATTGGAACTACTACCCACCCGTCAGGTAACTGCGGATAATGCCCGTTAGGTTGCGCTTTATATTGTTATCGTATTCATCAAAAATTAATGTATATGATAACAAAATTCAAAGACTATCTTGCCAAAACGAATTTGGCAAAGAACACCGTAGCATCGTATGTGTGGACGGTGAACTACTTTCTCAGTCACTATGGAGAAGTGAACAAGAAAAACCTGTTGGCCTATAAGGGCTATCTGGTGGAAAACTTCAAACCGCAGACCGTCAATCTCCGTTTGCAAGGCATCAACAAGTATCTGGAGTTTACCAAGCACGACAGGCTGAAAGTGAAGTTTGTCAAAGTGCAACAAAAGAACTTTTTAGAGAATGTCATCAGCGATGCCGATTACAAGTTTCTGAAAGCTCAGTTGAAGGCTGACGGTTACGAGGATTGGTATTTCGTAGTATGGTTCATGGCGGCGACAGGTGCACGGGTAAGCGAGTTGTTGCACATAAAGGTTGAACACGTGAAAGTGGGTTATCTCGACCTTTACAGCAAAGGTGGCAAAGTGCGCCGTTTATACATTCCCAAAAACTTGCGGAGTGAAGCTTCATTATGGCTGAAAAGAAAGGGTATCACGAGCGGCTATCTCTTTCTCAACCGTTTTGGGCAGCGCATAACGACACGCGGTATTGCCCAACAGTTAAAGCATTTTGCCGATAAATATGGATTGAACCGTGATGTTGTTTATCCTCATTCTTTTCGTCACCGTTTCGCCAAGAACTTCCTTGACCGTTTCAACGACCTTGCTTTATTGGCCGACCTTATGGGACATGAAAGCATAGAAACCACTCGCATCTACCTGCGCCGCACCGCCAGCGAACAGCAGAAAATTGTCGATAAGGTAGTAAATTGGTAATAACGTAGCCTTAGAAGCGCATCTTATCACGCTTCTAAGGCATTTTCAATGTTATCAAGAACGGAAAACAGCTCTTCAATCTTTAACACTATTCTATCTTGTTCTTTTCGTGGCGGTAATGGCATTCCTATTTTATGCAATTCATTGGACGACAACCCTAGCAATCCAATGCCTTTACCTCCTATTCGATTATGTTCTTTCAAGAACCGTAAAACATAATAATAAAATGAGACATTCAAGTCTCCTTTAGGACGCAATCTATGAATGTGATTCTGAATGCAGATATTGTAATCAAAATTCCATATTGCAGAACGGCCAACATCTCCGCCTTCACATACAAGTAAGTCACCCTTTTGAACAGTACATTTTTCTAACTCATTATCCCTAAAAGGCATTTGTTTAACAAGAGACAAGTCAAACTGATTCCAATACACATTGGATGTTGTAAGATAGTTTCTCAATACACCTTCTTTGTTTGATGAGTTAAGAGCCTTTCCCGTATTATGATAGAATATATCTCCTAGAATTACATCAATCCAACCAACGGGATAATGCCCGTTACCACAAGTGATTTCGGCTTTCGGGTTGATGCGTTTTAGCAGTTCCGATGCTGGCTCGTCATTCGGGTTTTGCAGAACGAGCTTGCCGTGAATGGCAAGGTCAAGAATTTTGCTTTTGGTTTGTCTAATTGCTGTTTGTAAGTCAGATTTGTCTTGTTCTATCTGGTCTATTAAGGCAAACCAATACTCGATTTCTTCAACGATGCGTTGCTGCTCAGCAAAAGGAGGAAGAGGAATATGTAAGTCTGTAAATATCTCTTTGTGAACTCTTTGTTGTCCAACTACACCTTTGAAATATTTAGTGCCTTCTTTGACATACCAATCTGATTTGAAAAGATAAAGATAGAATTTTGTGTAAACTTTAATTGGTCTGAGAATAACTAATTCTGTTGTTCCTGCGCCATAAGTATTAGGAAGATTTTTGAATATCGTTGATTTACGATTTTCAAAGCATGGCGATATTTTCGCTATGCCAATATCTCCATTTTGAAAGTGACAATACCCCCTTTTGACATCTTTCCATGTACGTTCTTCATAGAAATGATTCCCTGAAAATCCATCCTCGACAAGTGCCATTGGAATAAATCCGACTTTCATATTATCATCTAATTCTGATTTCGGATTCAATAAAAACAAATCTGAAACAGAAACCATATACCAAGAATTTGGTACCTCAAGCTTCACCTGCTCATAATGGGGCGTATCAGAAGTCTTTGCAGACTTTCTACTTCTCTTTATCTTTCCCTCTTTTATCAACTGCTCTTTTTCTACCTTGATGCGTTCAAGCAGGACAGATGCAGGTTCATCATTCGGGTCTTGCGGTACGAGTTTACCATGAATGGCAAGATCTAATATCTTTTGACGTAATTTCTTAGTATCCATAGCAATCAGTCTTTATTCAGAAACAGGTTGCAAAATTCATTCAGTTTCTCTTGCATACGTTCCTGTGGAATAAGGATGCGTTTATATTCAGCTATCATTGTGGGACTCATGCTTCGGCTCATGGCATATTCCACTACTACCCGGTCTGCTTCAGGACAGAGAATTATGCCTATGGACGGATTCTCGTTAGAGCGTTTCACATCCCGGTCAAGTGCTTCCAAATAAAATTCCAACTGCCCGAGGTCACGAGGATGAAACTTCGTCTTTTTCAATTCCACAGCGACCAATGCCTGCAATCCACGATGAAAGAACAGTAAATCAGCCTTAAATGTAGATGCACCTATATTGAGACGGTATTCCTGATCCATGAATATAAAATCTTTGCCCAATTCAAGGATAAACTGCTTCATGTGCTCCAGCAAACCATTTCTCAAACGAGATTCGCTATGCTTCTTCGGCAAATCAAGAAAATCAACAAATAGAGTATCTTTAAACATGACCGGAGCTTCAGGATATGTTTTAAGCAATCCTTTTGACATATTGTCCTTATTACCTAATAAAGCCGTATATGTCTGATTTGAGATACAACGCTGAAGTTCCCGTTTTACCAGATGTTCTTTATTGGCATAAAGAATATAGAACATCCGTTCTTCGTTACTTTTACAACGGCATAAGATTTCAATATGGTTGGTCAATGTTGTCAATTCCAGTATCTTCGGCATTTGTCCAATTCCTGGCTGGACGATTTGTGCAGTTTTTGGATGCAATATTATTGCGTGTTCTGAAAATGGCTCTGAATGTGATGTCTCTATTTGTCCAATTCTTGGCTGGACAAATTCAGAGTTCAGGTATTTCTCAACTGTAGTAGCAAATGCCGCAGAAGAATATTCGTCATAAAATAGCACCATGTTATAAATGCTGCTTCGCCCAAATCCTTTGATGTCCGGTCGTTGTGAACGAATATATTCAGACAACTGTGTTACGACCTTGCTTCCCCATTCTTCGCTTTTCAATTTGGCTGAAACATAACCTCCCACATGCCATGCTGTTTGAAGCAACTCTTCATTAACAGCTTTGGAAGCACGACTCTTATGTTGGAGAATGATGTCTATGACTTCTCCGAACTGTTGTTCGACTGATATGGCTATCTTATTGTTTTCCATGCGCTCAATCCTCATTTATATTTGCCAGTAACTTTTCAAGTTTGGCTACAGCGGTACTTATTCTTTGGCTTTTCTCTTTTATATCGGCCATTAGTTCGGAAAGCAAACGATCATCAGCGTCCCCACCTTGTTTTATCCATGTGATGTCAAGGCTTGTTTTGTCACGGGCAAGAATTTCCTCTACCGGATATTTCCGCCATCGTCCTTGCGGATTATTTTCTGCATCGAAGGTTTCTACCCGGTTATTATAGCAAGAGACAAAATCATCCAGATGATGGCGTTCGAGTTTGTTGGTGGCAAGAGTATGCTTGACATCTGTACGATAATCATAGAACCAGATCTCTTTTGTCGGCTGTCCTTTCGTAAAGAACAAGACATTGGCTTTCACGCCTTGGGCATAAAATATACCTGTAGGCAAGCGGAGAATGGTGTGCAGATTAAAATCCGTCAGCAACTTCTTTCGTATTGTTTCACCGGCACCTCCTTCAAAAAGAACATTGTCCGGCAATACTACAGCTGCACGGCCTCCGGTCTTAAGCATCAGCATCATGTGCTGCAGGAAGTTCAGCTGATTATTCTTTGTCTCTACATAGAAATCCGGACGGTTGATATCGACAGAACCAGCCGGGCGTGTTCCGAATGGAGGATTTGCAAGTATCACATCTACAAGCGTTGACGGCTCTTTCTCCAGCGAATCTTCACAGACAATCGGACTTCGGTCTGTGCCTACGCCATGCAGATATAGATTCATTGAGGCAAGTGTTACCACCAATGGAGTGTTATCCACACCATGTAAGGCATTGTTACGCAGGAAATCCCGTTTTTCCTTACTTGCTGACTGGCCTTTCATGTAATCGTAAGCCGTCAACAGAAAACCGCCTGTTCCGCATGCCGGGTCGCAAACCGTTTCTCCTATTTGAGGAGCGATACAATCCACCATTGCTTTGATAAGTGGACGGGGAGTAAAGTATTGCCCCGCACCGCTTTTCTTGTCTTGTCCGTTCTTTTCGAGGATGCTTTCGTAGATAGCACCTTTCACATCACCGTCCATGATGAGCCATTGTTCCTCATCAATCATGGAAATGACCTTTTTCAGATAAACGGGCTTGTCAATCTTGTTTTGCGCCTTTGTATAGATAGTACCAATCAGATTGTCCTGTTCGCTAAGCAGTTTAAGCGTTTCTTCATACTGTCTGACTAAATCCAAGCCGTCAAGAGAAATCAGATCTGCCCACTGATAACCATCTGGGATAGCGGATTCTTCTCCAAACATTTCTACATTCTCGGCATCCATCTTCAGGAACAGAAGATAGGTGAGTTGAGTTATATAATCGGTAAACCCAATCCCTTGCCCGGCAAGAGTGGTAGCAAGATTCCATACCTTTTTGGTGAGTGATTGCTCTGTTGTGTTATTTGTTGCCATTATTTATTATGCTGCTTTTCTTAAAACTACAAATGTATAAAGAGAACGAAGTGCATCGTCTGCTTTCTGCATATTACCAAACGCCCGTATCATTTGTGCCGCATGAGTTGCATCGTCTTCACGAATATCCCTCACAGTACAAGCACCGTTGGAGGCGATGTAGTCCACTATGCGACTTATCACTTCGCGCTGTTTATCTGTTATTTCTCGCTGGTTTTGTCCTAGCCATAGATTGAAGTACTGTTTGGAGGTAGTGACTACACTATCCAACCGTTCGATTTGCCGGAAAGCATAGCGCACAAGCTGAATGATATTTGTAAGTGCATCGCTTTCTTCTTTGGTGGTAGAGCGTCGCACACTGTTTGGATTCAGGATGGCATACGAGTTCCAAAGTTGCTTGGATGTGAAATGATTGTTTGCCATTTTGAGCTTGTTCTCCAAATCTTTTAACATTGAATAAGTAATCGGCTCTCCTTCATTATTGTAAATGATTCGCAATGCTTCAATTTCGTCAGTGTGTTCTCTGCAAAACTCTTCGAAGGCCTCGGTCGTGTTTTGTGCTTCCTCAATAGAAAACCCTTTAGAGATAAGTGTATCTTCTCCCGGCATCAGCGTATTGACAAATCCTGCGGCAAGAATAAGCAAGTATCGTCTTGCATCTGCATGATTGGCAAGTGGGGAAACCAATCCTTTCCGCTCGTTATTTGGCTCGTTTATGCTGACAAACGGTGGGAGTGTGCTATTGTCAAGTGCATCATAAATTCTGGAAGCAAGTCCCTTCATGTCATCATGAGCCAAGCGGGCGAACTCATTTCTCTGCGAATTGTCTGCCTTGTTATATATTCGAGAAAGCGTTGCTGCAAGACGTTGCAAATATTCATCGGGGAGATAGCCATGACTGATCCGCTCCAATAACTCTTTAAGAGTAATTGTCTTTGTTGTCGGCTCATCTGCCGTCGCCGGTATTATCTTTTCGTGTTCAGTTACACCGACGGCATCAACCAAGTAGAAGCAATCTTTACTGAATGCATTCGGGGTGACATTGCGCAGTTGCTCGTCTCCAATGGTGCGCACGCCGCGACCTTTCATCTGTATATACAGGGGCAACGATTCCACATCGCGCATAAACATCACAACTTCCAACGGTTTTATATCCGTTCCGGTTGCAACCAATGTGCAGGTAACTGCAATACGGAAATCCTTGTCGTTGCGGAACTGGCGTATCAGTTCGTTGCTGTCGCCTGCAGAATATGTGATTTTTTGCACAAAGCGGTTATCGGTACGTCCGAATACCTCTTTCGCAATCTGTACGATATTGGTAGCGTGAGTTTCGTTGAGGGCAAATATCAATGTCTTCGGCAAATAGTCAAAGTTGGCTTCCCTTTGAGGGTCATTGAATAGTTCGGTATAGACTACATCGCGATAAGTGGATAAGACAAGTTTAATCTGTGCAGGATTGATGACACTTCGATTCAGTTCCTTACAGGTATAAATTTTAGTTTCCTTGTTGAAGATGGTTTTTATATCTCCTGTATAGCGTGTTTCTTCTTTTACCTTTTCACCCTCCAATATGGCACCGCCATTCTCCGTTACCTGTGTTTTGATTCTATATACACGGCAGTCAACATTTACACCGTCAACAATACTTTTTTCCAGGGTATAGTTGACTATACGGTTATTGTTGAAGAACGCCATAGTCTCCGGTACAGGTGTGGCTGTCAATCCAATGAGCCTTGCCGTATCAAAATACTCCAATACTTTCCGCCAGTTTCCATAAATAGAGCGATGACATTCGTCTATGATAATCAGGTCAAAATAATCATGCGGCAGGTTCGGATTTGGCGGCAAAATGATTTCCTCGGTTGGCTCATTGCCATCATCTTCATCGCTGTCTTCGATAGTATCACCTTTCAAGAATGAAAAAAGTCTCTGAATAGTCGAAATAATCACATTGCTGTCTGACGGAATGGATGAAGAACGAAGCCTGTTTACCGTAAATATGGTATTGAAGGCTTCTCCGTTTTCTGTCAATCGGAAAGTTCCGAATTCGCCCTCGGCTTGTTTGCCAAGATTATTTCTATCCACCAGAAACAGTATCCTTCGCATGGGGGTGTAGGATAGCAGACGATATGCCGCAAGACAAGCTGTATATGTCTTGCCTGCACCTGTCGCCAAAACCATCAGAGCCCGGTTCTGTCTTGCACGAAAACTTTTTTCCAACTCGGTTACGGCTTCATACTGGCAATCTCGCAATCCTTTTTTTTGCAAAGTAGGAAGTCCTGCAAAATAATCACCTATCCCTAACTGTTTGACCAACTCATAGGGAGTTGGGATAGCCATTATCTGTTTGAAACTTTGCTCCTTCTTGCGGAAATCACAGAAATACAGTTCCTTCCCATTGGAAGTAAAAATAAAAGGCAATGGGTTCTGATATGTCTGATATATATGAGGAACGCTTTTGGCATATAATGCCGCCTGCTCACATACCTTATCGGAAAGCGCATCCACATCTTCCCTTTTGGCCTCAAGAACACCAACGGCCTTACCATTAATGAAAAGGAAATAATCCGCTTCAAGATTACCCTTCAGCAATCCCTCCCTTATGGCAACAGCTGTACAGGTTGGTTCATAATCTTCCCTATTGATTACTTTCCAACCTGCCTCGGCGAACCATTGATCTATCTTTTGCCTAGCTTTTTCTTCTGGTGTCATAGCTGTTCCTATATTTCTGCATTATCAGAAGTTATACGCTAAAAAAAGATAATACATGTCCACAGGACATCATTCCCGTTCATCCTTGTCTGTTATCAGATCTTTTAAGTCTACCTGAAGAATCTCTGCAATTTGCTGCAGTGTCTCCAAGTTAGGCTGGATTCTGTTGCAAGCATAGGCATTGACCATACTGAAGCTCTTATCCAGTTTTTTAGCCAACCACGTTTGGGAAATACCTTTGTCCGACAAGACCGCCTTTATCCTATTTAGTTTCATTCTTAGATGCAATTTTATTGTGCAAATATAGCGAATTATATTCGATACCTCGAATTATTTTTGTACTTTTGTTGTCAAAAACATAAGCATATGGGACATAAATGTTATATATCTTTTAAAACGGAAGATTGTTGGTATAAAAAAGAAATACAAAAATGGAGCGATAATGAAAAAGTTGATATGATAGACAAATCGTTAAATACTCCTATTAATTCTGACGACGAAGACTATATTATGCGAAAAATCAGAGAAGATTATCTTTCTGACTCAACAGTTACAATCTTTCTGATTGGATTATATAGTGCTGAAACCTTGGGATGGGAAGAACAACGATTTATAAAGAGAGAACTGCAAGCTTCATTGTATAATGGAGAAGGTAATACTCGAAATGGAATTTTAGGAGTTGTTTTGCCGTCAATGTATAATTCTATATACAAAGGTCAATACACATGCCAGATTTGTGGCAAAAATCATAATACTGTAGCTATCAACGATGACACTGTTATTAAAGAATTTGGACGGAACTATTATTTAAATAATCACGGAAAATGTGCATACGATGAAGGCGACAGATTCTGTGTATTAGTCAAATGGGATGACTTTAAAAAGGATCCTAATTCTTATATAGAAAAAGCATTTAATAAGCGCAGTCAGCCTATAGCTGATGAAGTTATTGTTAGACCAAAATAATTAAAATAATGGAAGAGAAATTGTGTTTTGTTGTCATGGGTTTTGGGAAAAAAACCGACTTGGCTTCAGGGAATACTTTTGATTTGGATAAAACATATCAGAATATAATTAAGCCGATTGTTTCAGAATGTGGCTATAAATGCGTGAGAGCTGATGAAGTACAAGATACAGGTCTTATAGATAGAAGCATGTATGCATTGATTCTTTGGGCAGATTTAGTAATTGCAGATATCTCAACATTAAATCCTAACGCAATATATGAACTTGGAGTACGGCATGCAGTTAAACCTTCATCTACAATCATAATCAAAGCAGAATCAACTTCAAAAATACCATTTGATATTGATCATACGAGAGTTTTCTCATACAAGCATTTGGGTGAAGACGTTGGTGTAGATGAAGCTAATCGGATGAAAAAATTATTAAAAGAAAAAATATTAAACATAGCGAAAGGCTCAGTAAAAGATAGTCCTGTCTACGAATATTTGCATACACTGCAAGAGCCACATATGGATATTGAAGAATATAAAGATATCGTAGGAGCATTGGCAGAGAAAAATGATTGTATTTTTGCTTTAGTTGAAAGTGCAAAATTGCTAATGAAAGAGGAAAATTTTAGTGAAGCAATCAAATACTGGAAAAAAGCTTTAGAAAAGAATCCAGCTGAGCCATACTATATTCAGCAATTGGCATTATGTACTTATAAACAAAAAGTAAGTAAAGAAGAGCAAGAAATGTACCTTAATGATGCATTAAGAATACTTGAGAGATTGACAGACTCAAATGATCCAGAAACATTTGGTTTAAAAGGAGCCATTTATAAACGATTATCAAGAATCAATAATGATAACATTGGTTATTTAAATAGAGCTATTGAATATTATGAAAAAGGGTATATGATTAGTTATGATTTCTATACGGGTGAAAACTTAGCTTTTTGCTTTGATAAAAAATCTACCCTTTTGAATGATGGTGAAGATGAAAAAATATATTGTCGAATTCAGGCAAAAAAAATACGAGAACAATTATATAAAATATTATCTTCTAAAATGGAATTAGAAGATATAACAAATATCCCTAATGTAAAATGGATGTCGGCAACTTTCTCAATATGCTGTTATGCATTGGGGAAACAAGAGGAAGGACGTAAATACGAAAAACTATTTAAAGATATGGCAGAACAATGGGAAAAAGACACATATAATTTTCAAAAAGAAGAGCTAAAACAATTGATAAATATTGAAGTTGATTAATATGGCCAATACATACAAAATTTTCATTAGTCATTCTTGGGCACATGTGAATGATTTAAAGTCGTTAAGAAATCTTCTTGAATCAAGAGGATACTTTAGTGTTGAGTTTACAGAATTTCCACCAACAGATTCTATAAATTCAATGAATACATACTACATAAGACAACGAATCACAGAAAGAATACAAACCTCAGATATTGTTTTAGGGATTGCTGGAATATATGCTTCACATAGCGATTGGATGAAATGGGAGCTTGATAAAGCAATAGAAAAAGGGGTGCCAATTATCGGAGTAATTCCAAGAGGACAAGAACGAATTTCTTCTATTGTTAGCAACAGGGCAATTGAGATTGTACATTGGAATACGGAGAGTATTGTTTCTGCAATACGAAAATACGCAAGATAACATCTTATTTTTAGACTATCGCTTATAATAGAACACTTTTAAAGTACAAAATCTACGGGAACTCTATGGTATCAAATCGTAGAGTTCTATTTTTATATAAATTGGAAATAAACAGGATAGAACGAATATACCGGTTCAAGCGTGGGAACGTTGTAATTATCGTACCTGAGGCTCTGGACTGCCACTATTCAAATAATGTACAACAACCCACGCTCGATACTATATATTTGCATATACAGCAGAGCATGAGCGTTCGTTACATTATTCCTGAATAGTGAAATTGTCCAGATTTCAAGTACAGAATAATATCTTAAAAACGCTTTTGTTCTTTTTGTGTAATATTCCTCGTAACACTGACTCTTCAGGTTCCGACGGATTGCAACAAAGATAATTAAAAAGCCCTGAATACGACAAATAAGTTCTCTAAAATATTCTATGCAAATTTCATATAGTCCTGCAAGAACAGCTTAAAAAAACTTTTGTTTATAGAGATATAATAAAAAAATAAAAGCACAATACCCTTTAATAAAGGACATTGTGCTTTTAACTAAAAGTGTGGTAGATTTATTCTGCTTCAACGGCAGTCTCTTCACCAAAGTCTGTAATTCCGTTAGAGACTAAGATATTATACCACAAAATCAATTTCTTGATATCATTGGTATATACTCTGTCACGATCAAAGTCAGGCAAAACCTCAGCCAAATATTCACGTAATTGCTCAGAAGTAGCTTTCTTCACATCTATAGAAGCGATAGCTGCATTTTCTTTTTCTTTTATTGAACGCAACACGTCACGTAAAGGCACTTCTGAATCGTTTGTGTACATTGCTATATCTGCCAGAGAGATAATTTTTTCGTTACCATAAGCAGGGAAACGTTTCTTAGCTGCATCAATTGTTTCTACAATCAACATATTTTTACCCTGCGAAATAAGCTTATACAACCCCGGTTTGCCGGAGATAGACAAAATAGTCTTTAACATAGTATATTACTTTTATATTAGTTATTTTTTGCGGAGCAAAGGTAATGAATCTTTTGATATAGAAAAGCAATTAGCTCTAAAATCTGTGGTATCAACGGCTTTTCACCATCGTTTATTATGACGAAAGAAGCCCTCTCACATTTTTCTTCATCACTCATTTGGCTCCGGATACGCTGCATAATCTGCTCGCATGAAGCATTGTCACGCCGCACCGCACGTTCTACCCTGAGTTCCAAAGGCGCGTAGACCATCACTATACAATCAACTTCATCCGCAAAGCCCGATTCTATCAGAATTGCCGATTCCATACCTATTATATCCAGACAATCTTTGTGTGAACTCCATTGCCTGAAATGCTCCTTAACCCTCGGATGTATGATTCCATTAACCTGAGAAGCATGCGTCGAAGAAGCGAAAAGATATGTGGCCAGTAAAGTCTTATTTAATTTGCCGCCAAAAAAAACCTCCTCTCCTACTAAATCACACAACTCTTTACGAATAACAGGATCAGTGGCCACTACTTTCTTTGACTCTTCATCCGAGATATAGACAGGAACTCCCATCACTTCAAGTAAATGTGAAACGACACTTTTACCACTACCGATTCCGCCGGTTATTCCAATTTTAATTGCCATCAGAAGAGAGTTGTTCTATCAAAAAATCAACCTGTTCCGGATGGATTCGCACATGACTTACTCCACGTGGAAGAGATTTCAATTTTACAGTATATTTATCAGTACCCAATTTCAAAAGTTCTTCATAAGAAACATTCACAACAAAGTCACTTGCGTTAACTTCGCGAAAACGACTTAATCCAACTTGAAACGTAACCTGAACTTTAGACGGAAATGCCCTCAACACCTTATCTGCAGGAAAATTGATACCACGTAATAAGACTTCAACTGTTTTCTCCGTATATATATCCACGGGTAAAGTCAAATCAATAGCCCCGGGAACAAATTTGGCCCCCTTTACTCCGGCAAGCGCTATTCGCTGCTTCAATGTATCCATTACATTTTCAAAATTAACTTTTTGCGTATAAGCTGCCGTTATTGTATCCAATATAGCCACAGGGGCATATACCAAAACAGAATCCGGAGAATAGATCGTATCGGAAATATAATATTGGCGCCCTGCAACGACTTTACCTTCCAATTTGACAGGCACTAGTTTAGACTTTCCGGTAGAATAGATATACTCCAGAGTATCAGGCTTTACAGACAGCAAACGGGTCGATACATTAAGTTGTCCTGCTATTTTTTTCTCAAGTTCCGACGCATAAATTTTCACATGATTATCAGGTACTTTCGACTCGGAAAAATCGATATTAACGGGAAAAAAGCTTTTACCCAACATATAGTTCAGCAACACCGTTCCTTTATCTTTTACTTTAATGCGGAGTTCAGAAGGAGGTTCAGAAGTTAAAACCACATGATTGGGCACTCCTTTCAGACGGACAGGAATAGAAAATTCTGCTTCATAATCATTGTTTAACGTTTGAAGCAACCAAAATCCACCTGCAATAAAAAAGAAAAATAAAAAAATTAAGAACTCTCTGCTCTTATCACTAAGCAGAAAGTCCTTAATCTTTCTTGATAATTTTAAATAAATATACTTTATGTTCCTACGTTCGAACATAGGCTTTATTTATTTTTAGTTCCTTATTTCGTAGCAGACTGACTGTTGGCAGCAGAAGCATCTGCAAAAATAGAGTTCTTATCTATCTTAATTTTTACATTAGAAGCGATTTCAAGAACAATGTAATCATCATTGATTTCCTTAATCACACCATGAATGCCACCAGCAGTAATCACATTCTGGTTAACCTGGAGAGATTTGCGGAAATTAGCGATCTCTTTCTGCTTCTTGTTCTGCGGACGAATCATGAAGAAATACATGATAACAAACATTGCTATCAGCATGATCCACATCAAACTACCGTCAGGGCCAGCAGCAGGAGCTTGAAAAAATACAGTTAATAGGTTCATAAAATAATCAGTTTTATTAGTTTTTTAATCTATTTAGACAAAGGTATTAGTTTTTTGTCAACTTACCTTCTTTTTTTAATTGATTAACTATTCCGTCCAATGTACCATTGATAAAGCTACCGCTTTTCACTGTACTATAGAGTTTAGCAATCTCTACATACTCATTTAACGAAACGCTGACCGGAATGTTCGGAAAACTAAGAATTTCTGCTAATGCACATTGCATAATAATTACATCCATGAAAGCTACACGATCCAAATCCCAGTTCTTTGTATTTTCACTGATCAAGTGCCGGTAATAGTCGGCATTTAAAATGGCCCGACGGAACAAACGGCGTGCAAACTCCTGGTCTTCGTCATCTTTGAACTCGGGTAACAATGGTTGGTTAGCTCCCTGTTTTTCTTCAAAACGCTTAATGGTCTTCAATACAAATGTATCGACAATCTCCTTATCATCATTCCAATATAAACTCTGATCTTCCAACACCTGATCTAACGAATCATTATTAAAAACGAAAGTTTTATAGAGTTTTCTCCATAATTCACGATCTGCTTCATAAGATTTGTCAGAAGAAGCCATATACTCCTTGTATATATCGGATGCAATAATCTTTTCGTATAATTCTTTAATGAAGTCCTGATCATTAGCCCAGGTCCTTTTCTGATTAGCTATAAATTCGCTCAATTGTTTATTCACTTCGAGTTGTGCAACAAATTTATTTTCCACAAACTTCATGTTAGGATACAACTCTTCTTTAGTCGGCGCTAGTTTAGCTTTCGCTGTGTCGATGCGTTTTTGTGCATATTCCGTCAAAGCAATCATAAGCATCAGCAAATAGTTGTACAGATCATAAGCCTTTGAGAGGCTAAAGAACAACTCTTTCTCCGCTGAGTCTAAATTTTTGCTGCCGTTTTGATAGTAAGCATACACTATCTGTATGATCTTTAGACGAATAAGAACTCTGTTAATCATAATCTTAATTAATACTGTTATTAACGAATTGCAAAAGTAGACATTTTTAATGAGTTTACACAAATAAATCACATTTTTTAATGCAGTATTTCATTCTCTTTCCTTTTTCTTTTGACAGTTTAAAAAAAATATCCAATTTTGAAGCCAATTATAAACAGACCTAACAATATGGAAGATTTTAAAAAGAAAATAGGAACAGACATGAATGATAAAGAGATCGTATTCTCAAAATCAATAAAGGCCGGTAAACGTATATATTACCTGGACGTTAAAAAGAACCGCAAAGATGAAATGTTTCTTGCCATTACCGAAAGCAAGAAAGTTGTGATGGGCGAAGGAGATGACTCTCAAGTAAGCTTTGAAAAGCACAAAATTTTCTTGTATAAAGAGGATTTTGGTAAATTCATGGCCGGACTCGAACAAGCTATCAACTTCATCAATCAGAATCAAGAATATACAGAAGATTCCGAATCGGAGGAAAAAGTCGAACCTGAAAGTGAACCGGAGACTACAGTTTTGGATAGCGAAATCAAGATTGACATTGATTTTGAATAATTAAAGGCATCAATTTTTTGATATTTCAGAAAGAAAGTGTAATTTTGCACCGCTTTTTGCACATCGTGTGATAACCACATCGTGTGATGGTGAATTAAGCAAGCAAAATAACTTAATTTAGAGTAACACAAAAAATTTCAAGAAATGAGATCAATTGAAGTAAAAGGAACTGCAAGAACAATTGCAGAACGCTCTTCTGAACAGGCAAGAGCTTTGAAAGAAATTCGTAACAACGGTGGTGTACCTTGCGTACTTTACGGTGGTGAAGAAGTAGTTCACTTCACAGTGACCAACGAAGGACTTCGTAATTTGGTTTACACTCCGCATATTTATGTAGTTGATTTGGTTATTGATGGCAAAAAAGTAAATGCCATTCTGAAAGATATCCAATTCCACCCAGTAAAAGATACTATCCTGCACGTAGACTTCTATCAGATTGACGAAGCTAAACCTATTGTAATGGAAGTACCTGTACAGCTTGAAGGTCTTGCTGAAGGTGTGAAAGCCGGTGGTAAATTGGCATTGCAGATGCGTAAACTGAAAGTGAAAGCTTTGTATAATATCATTCCGGAGAAACTGACTATTAATGTATCTCACCTGGGTCTCGGTAAGACAGTAAAAGTTGGCGAACTAAGCTATGAAGGTTTAGAATTGCTGAATGCAAAAGAAGCTGTTGTATGTGCTGTTAAGTTGACTCGTGCAGCAAGAGGTGCAGCTGCTGCAGCCGGAAAATAATATCGGTTATCCCTTTAACAAAGATATCATTCAAACGCAGATTAATGCAGATTTTACGATCTGTGTTAATCTGCGTTCTTATTTAAAACAAACAGATTGAAAAGATATGAAATACTTAATTGTCGGGTTAGGCAATATTGGTCCGGAATATCATGAAACCCGCCATAATATAGGTTTTATGGTATTGGATGCTTTAGCCAGAGTAAACAACCTATCATTCACAGATGGTCGTTATGGCTTTACCACTACCCTATCTGTCAAAGGAAGACAAATGATCTTGTTAAAACCCTCGACATTCATGAATCTAAGCGGCAACGCCGTACGTTATTGGATGCAAAAAGAAAACATTCCATTAGAAAACGTATTAATCATTGTAGATGACTTAGCACTTCCCTTCGGTACCTTACGCCTGAAAAGCAAAGGCAGTGATGCCGGTCATAACGGATTAAAACACATCGCAACTATCTTGGGCACCCAAAACTATGCGCGCTTGAGATTTGGTATCGGTAATGATTTTCCAAGAGGCGGACAAATAGACTTTGTATTGGGGCATTTCACGGACGAAGACTGGAAAACAATGGATGAACGTTTGGAAACAGCCGGAGAAATCGCCAAAAGCTTCTGTTTGGCAGGTATCGACATCACGATGAATCAGTTCAACAAAAAATAATTATTCATTTTTCAATTCATAATCAAATGCCTGAAGCAAGAATAGATAAATGGATGTGGGCAGTCCGCATCTTCAAAACTCGCACAATCGCTGCAGAAGCCTGCAAGAAAGGACGAATCAGCATCAATGGGTCGTTTGTAAAAGCAGCTCGTATGATAAAACCCGGAGACGTAATCCAAGTGAAAAAACCTCCGATAACATATTCCTTTAAAGTCCTGCAAGCCATTGAAAAACGGGTGGGTGCAAAACTTGTATCTGAAATGATGGAAAATGTAACAACCCCTGATCAATACGAACTTCTGGAGATGAGTAAAATCAGCGGTTTTATTGATCGGGCACGAGGTACCGGACGTCCAACTAAAAAAGATCGCCGGAGCATTGAGGAATTTACCACTCCCGAATTTATGGATGACTTCGATTTTGATTTCGACTTCGAAGAAGATAATGAATAAAAAATCCCCGACAGCCGTCACGGACACCGGGGAGGTATAAATAAATGGACTTAT
>ENA-OUQS01001217-OUQS01001217.1-human-metagenome-genome-assembly--contig:-NODE-1217-length-23107-cov-5.025985_pt1 | contig 23107 bp, 20 predicted proteins | sample MGYA00248463_ERZ548848 | MGnify/ENA primary metagenome ERZ548848 (study PRJEB26491, sample SAMN04978192) | human metagenome | host: Homo sapiens | study: EMG produced TPA metagenomics assembly of the... | reverse complement strand
TCCATAAGCACAACTCTTCCCGAAAGGGCGCCGGGCGCCCGATGTTCTGACCCTTTATTTTAGCATGGGGATACCGGCAATGCAAGAAAAACGCCCCGGACGGCGTCTTGCGCCCGCCGCCGGGAGATGATATGATAAACCTGTATGAACACGAAAGATGGAGTGGAGACATGAGAAAGCTGGTCGTTGGAATATTGGCCCACGTGGACGCGGGGAAGACCACCCTGTCGGAGGCGCTGCTGTATCAGAGCGGCGCCCTGCGGCGCCTGGGCCGGGTGGACCACCAGGACGCCTTTCTGGACACGGACGCCATGGAGCGGGAACGGGGCATCACCATCTTCTCCAAACAGGCGGTGTTTTCCCTGAAGGACACGGAGGTTACCCTGTTGGACACGCCGGGCCATGTGGACTTCTCCGCTGAGGCGGAGCGGACGCTTCAGGTGCTGGACTGTGCCATTCTGGTCATCAGCGGCACCGACGGGGTCCAGGCCCACACCCGCACCCTCTGGCGGCTGCTGGAGCGGTATCACGTCCCCACCTTCCTCTTTATCAATAAAATGGACCTGGCGGGGGCAGACCGCTCCGCAGTTCTGGCAGGCTTAAAGCAGCGTCTGGGCAGCGGCTGTGTGGATTTCAGCGGCGAACGGGACGAATCGTTCCGGGAGGAGGCGGCCGTCTGCGATGAATCAGTGCTGGAGCGGTATCTGGAGACCGGAGTTCTGACAGACGGCGACCTGCGGCGGATGGTCGGGAAGCGGAAGCTGTTCCCCTGCTGGTTCGGCTCCGCCCTGAAGCTCGAGGGTGTGGAGCCGTTTCTGCGCGGGCTCGAAAAATACGCGCGCGCGCCGCAGTATCCGGCGGCATTCGGCGCGAAGGTCTACAAGATCGGGCACGACGCGCAGGGCGCGCGGCTCACGTGGCTCAAGGTCACAGGCGGCGCGCTGCGCGTGAAGGCACCTCTCACCTATCGCGCGCAGAATCAGGACTATAATGAAAAGGCCGATCAGCTGCGGCTTTACTCCGGCGTCAAATTCCGCGCGCTCGAAGAGGCGGGCGCGGGCAGCGTCGTCGCCGTCACGGGCCTCAGCCACAGCTATGTTGGTCTCGGCCTCGGCGCGGAGGCGGAGGCGTCCGCCCCGCTTTTGCAGCCGGTTTTGACCTATCAGCTCATCCTACCCGACGGCGCGGACGCGCACAGCGCGCTTATAAAGCTCCGCGAGCTTGAAGAAGAGGACCCCATGCTGCGCATCGTCTGGGGCGAGCGCTACGGGCAGATCCACGTACAGCTCATGGGCAAAATTCAGCTCGAAATTCTGCGCCGCCGCATCCTCGACCGCTTCGGCCTCGACGTGACCTTCGGCGAGGGCAGCATCGTCTATCGCGAGACCATCGCCGCCCCCGTCCTCGGCATGGGACATTTCGAGCCCCTGCGCCACTATGCGGAAGTACAGCTTCTAATAGAGCCGCTTCCGCGCGGGGCGGGCATCCAGCTTGCGTCAAACGTGCCGACGGACGCGCTCGACCTCAACTGGCAGCGGCTGATTTTCACCCATCTTTTAGAGCGCGAGCATGCGGGCGTGCTGACCGGCTCACCGTTGACGGATGTGAAGTTCACGCTCGTCGCGGGCCGCGCGCATCTGAAGCACACCGAGGGCGGCGACTTCCGTCAAGCGACGTACCGTGCCGTGCGGCAGGGCTTGATGCAGGCAGAAAATGTGCTGCTCGAGCCGTATTACGACTTCCGTCTCGAGGTGCCCGCCGAGTGCGTCGGCCGCGCGATGACCGACCTCCAGAACATGGGCGGCACCGTTGAACCACCGCAGAACGAGGGGGAAAACGCCGTACTCACGGGCTATGCGCCGGTGCGCACGCTGCGCGACTACTTTGCCGACGTCGCGGCCTACACCCGCGGCCGCGGACAGCTCTCCTGTGCCGTGCGCGGGTATGAGGCCTGCCAAAATCAGGACGAGATCGTCGCGTCCCTTGGCTACGACGCCGAGCGCGACACGGATAATCCCGCGTCCTCCGTCTTCTGCGACCACGGCGGCAGCATCACGGTCCCGTGGAATGAAGTTCACGCGCATGTTCACTGCGACAGCGGCATCCGCCTTGGTGAAGAGGCCGTCGAAGAAGCGCCCGCGCCGCTCCCCCGACGCGGCGTCGGCGCAGGCGGCGCATATGCCGAGGATAAGGAATTGCAGGACATTTTCGAGCGCACATACGGCAAGGTCGAGCGCCGCGCGTTCGAACCGAGCAAAAAGCCCGCACGCACCTCGCTCGCCGATCACTATGACGTCACGATCCACTCAGAGGACACGGAATATCTGCTCGTCGACGGCTACAACATCATCTTCGCGTGGGACGAGCTCCATCGGCTTGCCGCGCAGGATGTCGCCGCGGCGCGCGGCGCGCTGATCGACATTCTCGCCAACTATCAGGGCTTTCGCAAGTGCCGCGTCATCGTCGTGTTCGACGCCTACAAGGTCAAGGGCAACCCCGGCAGCGTGCGGACGGTGCACGGTGTCAAGGTCGTCTACACGAAAGAGGCTGAGACTGCCGACACCTACATCGAGCGCGCGACCTACGAGCTGCGCCGCGAGCGGCGCGTGCGCGTCGCGACGTCCGACGGCCCCGAGCAGGTCATCATCCTCGGTCACGGGGCGCTGCGCGTCTCCGCCCGCGCGTTCCATGCCGAGGTCGAAGCCGCCGAGGGGCAGATCAGCGCCGTGCTGCAACGCCTGACGAACCGCCCCAGAAGTGAGCGCACGATCAGAAGCAATGTAAAACTCAAGCAATAACAGAAGGCCCGCGCCGTCTTTTCCGGCGCGGGCCTTGCTCGTGATTCTGGCTCATTTTCGGCCTTCATTTTTGTCAAAGTGCCGGATTTTTTGTGGAATTCAAATTTTTCTTGCCATTTTCCTGTCTTTATGCCATGCTGTTGATGTAAGCATTCCCGTCAGCGATCAAAAATCAGCATAGGAGGACGATACCATGAAACGGCTCCCTTCCCTGTTGTTGTCACTGGTCCTTTCGCTTGCGCTGCTCGTCCCCGTTTTTGCGGCGGACGCCTGTACGGAAGTCAGCTACACCGCCTTTACCTGCGGCGAGGAAATGCACTTCACGGAGCATTATTGCCGCAACGGCGACAAAACCATCCGCGTCGAAAGCGCGGACGCATGCGCCGTCAGCCATCTGGACGCGGCTGCGCAGACCCTAACGGTCGAAAGCACCGTAGATGGCAAGACGAACATCGTCTCGTTCCCCTTTTTACCTCCTGAGGGATCCAAACCACCCTCTTATTACAAACTTATCGCTGAGGGCGCCAAACCGACCTCTTACAGACTTATCGCGCGGCATTCCTCATTCATACTTTCCTAAAGCGGCAGTGAAAAGCTGCCGTTTTTTTGCGCTCTTTTTGCGCATTTTCCTCTTGCAATTCGTTTTTAATTGTTGTATCCTAAGCACTGTCAATTCAAAGTGATAGTCAATTCAAGTTGACTATCTAAGTATTTTCAAGAAAGGAGAACCACATGCAGACCAACGAGATCCAGGAGCTGCTGCTCGACACGATCCCCGCGTGGCACTACTGGTTTGCCCGTCCGTTCAAGCGCATGCTGAACGACGGCGTCAGCCTTGACATGTACTACTGCATCCAGTCGATGCGCCGCAGCGGCCGCACGATGACGATGACAGAGCTTGCAAATTTTGCCCGCATGCCCAAGCAGCAGATGAGCAAGCTCGTCGACAAGCTGGTCGAGGGCGGCTTTGCCGAGCGGCTGAGCGACCCCGACGACCGCCGCGTCATCCGCCTGCGGGCGACTGAGAAGGCCGACGAATACGTGGCGAGCTTTTTAGAGAAGGATGCGGCGGAGTTCCGCGCGTTTTTCGACCAGCTCGAAGGCGAAGAGCGCGAGACCTTCTGCACGGCGCTTCGCACCATCCACGACACCTTTGAGGCCAAACGCAAGCGCATGATCGAGCAGGGCAAGCTGCCCGACTGTCCCCCACAAACTAAGAAAGGAGGCCACTGCCGATGAATATGATCCATCGCTTCATGGGCTGCATCCGCGAGTATAAAAAGCCCACGATCCTGACGCTCTTGTGCATGGTCGGCGAGGTCGCGATTGAAGTGCTGATCCCGTTTTTCACCGCCAACCTCGTCAATGAGATCAAGGGCGGCGCGGAACTCAGCGGCGTTGTGCGCGTGGGCCTTGGGCTCATCCTGATGTCGCTCGTGTCGCTCGGCTGCGGCGCGCTCGGCGGGCTTTACGGCTCGCGCGCGAGCGCCGGCTTTGCCAAAAACGTCCGCCACGATGTTTTCACCCGCGTGCAGAGCTTCGCGTTTGAAAATATCGACAAATTCTCCTCCGCCTCGCTCGTCACGCGCATGACGACCGATATCAACAATGTGCAGATGTCCTTTATGATGTGCATCCGCATCGCGGTACGCGCACCGCTGATGTTCCTCTTCGCCGTCATCATGGCCTATATCATGGGCGGCGCGCTGGCGACGACATTCCTCATTATCATTCCCGTGCTGGTAATCGGACTTCTTCTGATCGCACGTAAGGCAATGCCCGCGTTCCGCGCGGTGTTCCGCAAGTACGATAAGCTCAATGAATCGGTCGAGGAAAATGTGCGCGCGATGCGCGTGGTCAAGGGCTTTGCCCGCGAAGGGTATGAAAAGCAGAAGTTCGCCGCGGCCTCGCACGATATCGCCAAGGACTTCACCTTCGCCGAGCGCGTCGTCGCGCTCAACGCGCCGCTGATGCAGTTCTGCGTATACTTCAACATGATCTTCGTGCTATTTGTCGGCTCGCGGATCATCATCACGAACGGCGGCACGACCATCGACGTTGGCCAGCTCTCGGCCATGCTGACCTACGGCATGCAGATCTTAATGTCGCTGATGATGATCTCGATGATCTACGTGATGATGACGATGTCGTATGAGTCCTTCGTCCGTATCTGCGAGGTACTCGAGGAAGAGCCCGCGCTCACCGATCCTGCCTCTCCCGCGATGGACGTGAAGGACGGCTCCATCGACTTTGAAAACGTCAGCTTCAAGTACTCCGCACAGGCGAAGAAATTCGCGCTGCAGGACATCAACCTGCACATCGACTCGGGCATGACCGTCGGCATCCTCGGCGGTACGGGCTCGAGCAAGTCGACCCTCGTGCAGCTCATCCCGCGCCTTTACGATGTGAGCGAGGGCTGCGTCAAGGTCGGCGGCAGAGATGTGCGCGAATACGACCTCGAGGTCCTGCGCGGTGCGGTCAGTGTCGTGCTGCAAAAGAACGTGCTGTTTTCCGGCACGATCAAGGACAACCTGCGCTGGGGCAACGAAAACGCCACCGACGACGAGATGATCGAGGCGTGCAGGCTCGCGCAGGCGGACGAATTCGTCCGCTCCTTCCCCGACGGGTATGACACCTATATCGAGCAGGGCGGCTCGAACGTCTCCGGCGGACAGAAGCAGCGTCTCTGCATCGCCCGGGCGCTTCTCAAAAAGCCGAAGATTCTGATCCTCGACGACTCGACTTCCGCGGTCGACACGCGCACCGACGCGCTGATCCGCGAGGGCTTCCGCACCTATATTCCCGAGACGACGAAGATCATCATTGCCCAGCGCGTCGCGTCCGTGCAGGATGCCGACCTCATTCTCGTGATGGACAACGGCCATATTGCGGACATGGGCACGCACGATCAGCTCCTCGCTTCGAGTGAAATTTACCGCGAGGTCTACGAATCCCAGACGAACGGAGGTGAGCAGGATGAAGCGTGATCCCAAGAATTCCCGCCGCCCAAACGACGGCGCGGCGAACCTCGCCATGCTTAAGCGCACGGTGAAAAAGCTCTTTTCCTACTATCCTGTGCTCGCGCCCGTCACGTTCGCGTGCATCCTGTTCTCGGCCATCGTCACGTCGATCCCGTCGCTTTTCGTGCAGAATGTCATTCAGGTCATCGAAAAGTGGTACGTCTCGCGCGACTGGGTCTCCGCCAAAGCAGAGCTCATCCCCATCCTGTCGCTGCTCATCTCGCTCTATGTGCTCTCGATCATCGCGATCCTGGTCTACAAGCAGCTCATGGCCTATATGACGCAGGGCTTTCTCGACAAGCTCCGTCAGGAGATGTTCGGCGGCATGCAGGATCTTCCCATCCGCTACTTCGACACCCACCAGCACGGCGATATCATGAGCTTCTACACCAACGATATCGACACGCTGCGCCAGCTCGTGTCCGAGGCCATCCCCGCCTTCATCCAGTCTGGCGCGATCGTGCTGGCCGTGTTCGGCATTATGCTCTATTTCAGTATCTGGCTGACGCTCATTTCGGTGCTCGGCGTGATTCTGATGATCGTCGTCACCAAGCGCGTCGGCGGCGGCAGCGCCAAATTCTTCCTGCGCCAGCAGCAGGCCGTCGCCAAAACCGAGGGCTATATTCAGGAGACGATGACCGGCCAGAAGGTCGTCAAGGTCTTCTGCCACGAGCAGCGCTCCATCGAGGAGTTCGACAAGATCAACGACGCCCTCTTTGAAGACAGCTACCGCGCCCACGCCTATGCCAGCGTGCTCGGCCCCATCATCGGCAACATCGGCAACTTCCTCTATGTGGCTCTGGCGCTCGTGGGCGGCGTGCTGCTGCTTATCAGCGTTCCGAACCTGAGCCTTTCCGGCAAGGCGCTGGATATCTCGATTCTCGTCCCGTTCCTCAACATGACCAAGCAGTTCACGGGCAATATCAACCAGCTCTCCCAGCAGATCAACTCCATCGTCATGGCGGGCGCAGGCGCGCAGCGCGTCTTCTCCCTCATCGATGAAAAGGCCGAGGCGGACGACGGCTTCGTCACGCTCGTCGACGCGGACATCGCCCCCGACGGCACGATCACCGAGAGCGACCATCACACCGGCCACTGGGCGTGGAAGAACCCGAACGACAACGGCAAGGTCTCTTACCGCGAGCTGCGCGGCGACGTGCGCCTCATCGACGTGGACTTCGGCTACGAGCCGAATAAAGAGGTCCTGCACGACGTCTCCGTCTACGCAGAGCCCGGCCAGAAGGTCGCCTTTGTCGGCGCGACCGGCGCGGGCAAGACGACCATCACGAACCTCATCAACCGCTTTTACGACATTGCCGACGGCCAGATTCTCTACGACGGCATCGATGTCAGCAAAATCAAAAAGGCCGACCTGCGCCGCAGCTTGGGCATCGTTTTGCAGGATGTCAACCTCTTCACCGGCACGGTGATGGACAACATCCGTTATGGTAAACTCAACGCGACGGATGAAGAGTGCATCGCCGCGGCAAAGCTCGCCGGCGCGGACGATTTCATTACGCGCCTTCCGCAGGGCTACGCGACGGAGCTCGCCAACAACGGCGCAAACCTCTCGCAGGGCCAGCGCCAGCTCATCTCCATCGCCCGCGCGGCGGTCGCCGACCCGCCTGTCATGATTTTGGACGAGGCGACCTCGTCCATCGACACACGCACCGAGGCCATCGTCCAGCGCGGCATGGATCAGCTGATGGAGGGCCGCACGGTGTTCGTCATCGCGCACCGCCTGTCCACCGTCAAGAATTCCGATGTCATCATGGTCCTCGACCACGGCCGCATCATCGAACGCGGCAGCCACGAAAAGCTGATTGCGGAAAAAGGAACCTATTACCAACTCTACACCGGCGCATTCGAGCTTGAATAACTCAAAAAAAGGACACATCCGTACGGATGTGTCCTTTTTTGATTTCGCATATCGTCCAAGTCCTCCCGCTATATTGTGTTGAACGCAATTTTTAAGGGAGGAATTCTATGTCTCGTTCCTTTTTCCGCACCTACGGCTTTCTGAGCGCGATGCTGCTCGCCATCGTACTCGGATGCGTGCTGGGCGCGCTGTGGCCGGGGGCGACGTGTCTCGCCCCGCTCGGCACGATCTTCATTAACCTGATGTTCTGCATCGTCGTGCCGCTCGTGTTCTGCTCGCTCTCGAGCTCCATCGCCTGCATGAAAAGCCCCAAGCGCGCGGGGAGGATCATGGGCACGACGCTTTTGGTCTTCATCGTCACGGGCCTTATCGCCGCAGTCATCATGCTCTTTGCGATGCGCCTCTATCCCCCGGTCCTCGAGCCGTGGGCGGACGCGGCGGCGGGCGCGGTCGATGAACAGGCGAGCGTCGCACAGCTGCTCGTCAACTTCTTCACGGTCGAGGATTTCGCGGCGCTGCTGTCCCGCCGCGCGATGCTGCCGCTCATCGTGTTTTCGCTTCTCATCGGCTTTGGCGTCAATCTGAGCGGCGGCGCGGACTGCCTGACGGCAAAAGTCCTGCAGGACATGACGAACTGCCTTTTGAAGGTTGTCTCGCTCATCTCCTACTACGCGCCCGTCGCGTTTTTCGGTTTTTTCGCCTCACTCGTCGCGACCTACGGTGCGCAGATCACCGCGGCCTATGGCCGCGCGATGCTCGTCTACTATCCGCTCTGCTTTGTCTACGCGCTCGTCGCGTTTCCGCTCTACGCCTATCTCGGCGGCAAAAAGGAGGGCGTGCGCGTCATGCGGCGGCACATCCTGCGCCCCGCGGTCACGGCGCTCGGCACCTGCTCGTCCGTCGCGACGATCCCGACAAATTTAGAGGCCGCGGAAGACAGCGGCGTGCCGCGTGACATCTCCGACCTCGTCCTGCCGCTGGGCGCGACGATGCACATGGACGGCTCGTGCTTCAGCTGCGTGCTGAAGATCGCGTTCCTCTTCGGCGTGTTCGGCATTCCGTTTGAGGGCGCGGGGCTCATCGTCAAGATCCTGCTCGTCGCCGTGTTCAGCTCGGTCGCGATGAGCGGCATTCCCGGCGGCGGCTACATCGGCGAGTACATCATCTGCACGCTCTTCTTCCCCGCGCAGATGGCCATCGCCTATCCCATCGCCGTGACGATCGGCAACCTTGTCGACCCACCCGCGACGATGATCAACGCCGCAGGCGACTACGTGGTCACGTTCCTCGTCGCGCGATTTACCGAGGGAAAGGACTGGCTCGAACGCGCCCGGCAGGAGAAAAAGTAACATAATTTTTTCGTGCGCTCCCCGCCGCATCGTGCTATAATGTTTCCTGTTATGAAAGAAACGCCCGCCGAGGCGGGCAGAAATGAGGTTTATATCATGGAAACCGGTCTTTCCATTGCACAGATGCAGCGCGGCATGGACGTGGAGGGTTTTTACCTACTCAAAGCTGCTTTTTCCAAGGTGACGGCAAGCGGCAAACCGTTTTTGAGCGCAGTGCTCGCCGACACGAGCGGCACGATTGAAGCAAAGGTCTGGGACTACAGCGGCCCCATCGGCGAGCGCGACGTAGGCAAGGTGCTCAAGGTACGTGGGAGCGTATCGGACTACCGCGGCATGCCCCAGCTCACAGTCGACAAGCTGCGCCTCGCCGAAGACAATGACTGCGTCGACGTCTCGAAGCTCGTGAGCGTCGCGCCCATCGACCGCGAGGCCGGCTATGACGAGGTCAAGGCACTCGTTTCGACCATCGAGGACGCAGACTACCGTGCCGTGTGCGAGGAAATGCTGCGCCGCCACGAGGCAGCGTTCCGCTCCATTCCCGCCGCCAAGAGCGTTCACCACGGCTTTTTGTCCGGCCTTCTGATGCACACGCTCAACATGCTGCGCCTTGCCGATTTTCTGTCCGCGCAGTACGCGGACACTGTGAACCGCAGCCTGCTGCTCACCGGCACGCTGCTGCACGACTTCGCCAAGGAGCAGGAGTTCACATTCTCCGAGCTTGGCCTTGTGACGGATTACTCGACGAAGGGCCAGCTGCTCGGTCACCTCGTCATGGGCGCGCAGGAGGTCGCGGCGATTGCCGCCGAGCTCGACCTGCCCGAGGAAAAGGCGACGCTTTTGGAGCACCTGATTCTCTCGCATCACGGCCAACCGGAATTCGGCGCGGCGGTGCTGCCCCAGTGCGCGGAGGCAGAGCTTTTGTCGCTCGTCGACCAGATCGACAGCCGCATGGAGATCTACCGCGAGGTGCTCGCACCGCTCAAAGCGGGCGAATTCAGCCAGCGTGTCTTCGCGCTCGACAATCGGCGGATTTATAAACATCAATAAGGATGGCAGCGTCAGCGGCGCTGCACGGGACAAAGGGGGAGGTTCTCTTTCAAAAGAGAACCTCCCCCTTTGAATCCCCCAAGAGAAAGGCAGGGGGCATTTCGATTTCGCCCCCTGCACCCCCTAACGACCAAAAGGGAGGGGCCTCGCCCCTCCTTTTTGGATTATCCTCCCCGCTCTTCTGACGGCGCGGCATTGCTGCGCTCGCCGCTCAGGGCTGCCGCTATTTCAGTTCTGTGCTGTGATATACATTTCTTCTGCTTTTTGCTGGGCAGCGATGAGTGTGGATTTTGCGTCGCCGTAATTTTGCTTTTCGATCTGAGCAAGTGCGTCGGTGATGGCGTTAAACAGGGTCAAGTACATTTTCAGATAGTCTGTCATAGCAAAACCTCCGAACATATTTTAGATATATTATATATCTACTAAACGCATAATACTTCAAAACGAGCTTATTGTAAATATACAATAACTATATTTTGAGGTTTTTCTATGGCTATTAAGAGCTTATCTATTCGCATTGATGAAACGATGCTCCATAAACTTCACGTCGTTGCCGACTACGAGGGCCGCAGCGCAAACAACGAAATTCTGATCTTAATCCGCGACGCGATCGAAGCCTACGAGGAAAAACACGGCAAGATCGAGCTCTGATTTTCACAATGCGGCGAGCGCAGCAATGCCGCATTCCGCACGCAGTCTGTCGCCAGACAAACGTCACACGCGCCTCACGGTAGTAAGGCGCGGTTGCAAACGGAAACGAATCGCAGGGATTCATGGCGAAGACATGTACACCGCACCCACACTGCGCAGCGCGTGCAGTTATTCAAGCCTCAGACTGCCAATGTCGGGGGTCGAGGGGGACTCCCCTCGCCTTTCTCTGGGGGATCTAAAGGGGGTATTCTCTTCGGAAAGAGAATACCCCCTTTTATACGCAGTCCCATGCCAATGGGACATCTCCCGTCCCTCAGCGGGACAATACTTTCCTCGCCACCGGCCCGGCAACCCCGCCGGCGGCGTTGCCGACCGTCATCACGAGCAGATATAAAACTGCGCGGCCGCTCCACGCGCCGCCCATCGTGAAATAGTACATATTCGCCACGCAGTGCTCAAAGCCGCAGAGGATGAACACGCACACGCCGAAAAAGAGCGCGAGATACTTGCCGAGCTCGTGCGGGTTGGAGCGATAGCCCTCCACGCCGATGTAGATCATCACGTTGCAGAAAACGGCGAGGATGAACGCGCCGAGCAGCGGCTCGGAGAGCTTCAGTTCACAGATGCCCTGCGCGCGGGCGCTGAGAGAGGCAAGGCGCGTGCATTTCTCGGCGAGTGCGATGAACGACGTGCCGACGAGATTTCCCAGCCAGATGACCGGCAGCGTTTTGGCGTAGACCATATCGTTATCGAACACGTAGCAGACCTTGCCGGTGAACAGATGCAGCCCGCGCGTGCAGACGACGAAAAGGCCGATCGTGAAAAACAGCGACCCGATGACCGTATTTTCCACCGACAGAAACACCGTGCCGCCAAAGGCGATGACCGCGCCGGCAAGGATCGCGGAGAGAAAGATCTTTTTCATGCGGAAACTCCTCCAGACCGTGTGATTGGGTCTATTTTACCGTATGTCAGCGAGCGTTGTAAACGCTTCTCTGTGGAGAGATAAAAAGTCCGCAGAAAATGAGGGTTTTTGCCGCTTTGGCTTAACAGAACGCGGCATTTTGCGCGGCATGGAGGGAGGCTCGCCGTGATTTTTATTGCTTTTCCCTCCCCCGGATAGTACAATGGTCTTACCATCAAACTTTCGGAGGACTTTTCCCCAATGAAACTCATCTCATGGAACGTCAACGGCCTGCGTGCGTGCATTGGCAAGGGCTTTTTGGATTTTGTGAATTTCATCGACGCAGACGTCATCTGCCTACAGGAGACGAAGCTGCAGCCGCATCAGATCGAACTTGACCTGCCGCAGTACCACATCTACTGGAACAGCGCGGACAAAAAGGGCTACTCCGGCACGGCGGTGTTCACCAAGCAGGAGCCTCTCTCCGTCACCTATGACTTTGGCGAGGACATCCACCGCCATGAAGGGCGCGTCATCACGTGTGAATATCCGGACTTCTACCTCGTCTGCTGCTACACGCCGAACTCGCAGGACGAGCTGCGCCGCCTCACTTACCGCATGGAATGGGAGGACGCGCTGCGGCAGTACCTCTGCGAGCTCGACACGATCAAGCCCGTCGTGTACTGCGGGGACTTAAACGTCGCACACGAGGAGATCGACCTCAAAAATCCGAAAACGAACCACTTTAACCCCGGCTTTTCCGACGAGGAGCGCGGCAAGATGACGCAGCTTTTGTCCTCGGGCTTTCTCGATTCGTTCCGCACGCTGTACCCCGACAAGACGGACGCCTATTCGTGGTGGAGCTACCGCGCCCAGTCGCGCGCACGGAACGTGGGGTGGAGAATCGACTATTTCATCGTCTCCGAACGCCTGCGCTCCCGCATCGAAAACGCGGATATCTTAGCTGAGGTCATGGGCAGCGACCACTGCCCCGTGCTGCTCGAGCTCAAGGAGGAAGAAAAATGAAACTCAACAAACAGGAAATGACCAGAGGCACGAAGATCACCCTGATCATCAGCGGTGCGGCCATGCTTGCCGGCATTGTGATCGTTGTGCTGTTCGCTGTCGGCGTCCTTGCCCTTTCCGAGCAGAGCCGCAACGTGCTCGCCATCGCGATCTCCGCCGCGCTGGTGGTGTTTTCCTACACGCTGTGCAAATCGTTGGGGGTACTTAAAAATCAAAAAAAGTGATTCTCACCCCCACGCCCACGTGGGGAACGGGTAAAAGGGGGATATTCTCTTTCGTGAAAGAGAATATCCCCCTTTTGAACCCCCAAGATAAAGGACGAGGGGAGGCCCCCTCGACCCCCGACATTGCGGGTCTTATTTTTGAAAGACTGCACGCGCTGCGCAGTGTAGGTGCGGTGTACATGGCTTCGCCATGAATCTTCTGCGAGTCGTTACTGCTTTCAACCGCGCCTTACTATCGTGAGGCGCGAGTGATGTTTGTTTGGCGGCAGACTGCGTGCGGAATGCGGCATTGCTGCGCTCGCCGCATTAATGAGTGCCGCAGTAGACGAGAATTACTGCGCACATCTACAAGATAGGCAGAGCGGCAGCGGATGATAGAAGCAGAGGCGAATCGTATAGCAGCTCTAAACGCGGCAAAGCCGCGCGCAGGCATTTTCATTCCGGAGGCATAAGAGTCTTTTAAGCCTGAGACTGACAATCTAAGCCTTTCTCTTGGGGTTCCAAAGGGGCCATTCTCTTTTGCGAAAGAGAATGGCCCCTTTGCCCCTGCCGCCCGCAGGCGGCATATCCCTCCGCGCCGTGCGCGGAAAGTAGTGCACCCCTTTGCGGCGCGCAAAAAAAGAGCTGTCCTTTCGGACGGCTCTTTTCAAATCTTTGTTCCTTATTCGGTGACGAAGGGGAGCAGAGCGATCTGACGGGCGCGCTTGATGGCCTCGGTCAGCTGACGCTGATGCATCGCGCAGGTACCGGTGGTTCTGCGGGGCAGGATCTTCGAACGCTCGGAGATGAAGCGGCGCAGCTTGGCGGCGTCCTTATAGTCGATATACTCGCACTTGTCAACGCAGAACTGGCACACCTTTTTGCGCTTGCGGTTCGGGCCGCCGGCGCGAGGGGCTCTGTTTTCGCGTTCCATAGCCATGGATGATTCCTCCTTATCAGAATTGGGGCTTTCGTACCCACATTAGAACGGCAGCTCGCCGTCCTCTTCAATTTCGGCAAAGCCGCCGCTCGCAGGAGCGGTGTAGCTCTCAGCGGGAGAGCCGTAAGCGGGGGGCGCGTAATCGCCGCCCGACTGGCTGTCGCGCTTGCTGTCGCCGAAATAAATGTTATCGGCAACCACTTCCGCGCTGCGGCGGTTGTTGCCATCCTTGTCTTTCCAGTCGCGGATCTGTAATCTGCCCTCGACCACGGCCATGCGGCCCTTGGTGAAATACTGGCAGACAAATTCAGCGGTCTGGCGCCAAGCGACTACGTCGATGAAATCGGTGGCCTTCTCGCCGCTCTCACGGCTCTTGAAGTCGCGGTCGACCGCGACAGAGAAGGACGTCACCGCCGTGCCGTTCTGCGTGCGGCGCAGCTCGGGATCACGGGTGAGTCGGCCCATGATGACGATACGGTTCAACATAGCGCTGCCCTCCTTATTCGCCCTTGCAGACGATCATGGAGCGGATGATACCATCGGTAATGCCGAGGATACGGTCCAATTCCTTGGGGAAATCGGGCGCGCTCGTGAAGGAGATCAGAACATAGTAGCCTTCGGTGATGTAGTTGATGGCGTAGGCCAGCTTGCGCTTGCCCCACTCCTCAACCTCCATAGCCGTGCTGTTCTGCTCCACGAGGGTCTTGAACTTTTCGGTCAGAGCGGCGACCTGCTCTTCGGGCAGTCTGCCGTCCATGATGAAAACGACCTCATAGTTTGCGGAAATCTTAGCCATTCTTGGTTGCACCTCCTTTTGGACTGATGGCCCACACGGGTTCATGTGAGCAAGGATTTGCTTGCAATGCATATTACAAGCTCTACTATTATATAAAACTTTTCCGTAAAGTCAAGCAATTTTTCAAAAATACCGCCCCCTTTGCGCGAAAAAATCAGATTTTCCATGTTTTTCCAGTGTAAAGTCGGCCGCATTGCTTGCAATCGGGCGGAAATTCGTGTAAAATTATCGGTAGAGTTTACCAAAGGAGCGATACACCATGAAAAAGTTTTTCGTCGCGGCGCTGGTAGTGAGCATGCTGACTGTCCTTTTGAGCGGCTGCATGTGCCAGGTCGCCGATACGACGTTTCAGTTTGACGGCAGCGGCACGGTCGAGGCCAAATTCGGCTTCTCCGAGGAAATGGTCAACGCGATGAATATGCGCGCCGAGATGACCCAGAACGGCTTTTCCTACTTCCGCTACAACGGCCACAGCTACTACGGCGACCAGGCGAGCGAGTCGTTTGCCGACGCCGATGAGTTCAATGCGATCTTTGCCGAGGTCTCCGCGGAGATCGCCGAGGTGAGCAAGGCCGCCACGCCCGGCACGGTCACGCTTTCCGTTGCATCTGACGGCGGGCTTACGCTGACGGTGCAGAACACCCAGGCCGACCGCCGCGCCGCAATCAAAAAGGCGCTCGCCGCCGAGCTGCCCGACTACTCTGACGCACAGATCGACGCGCTGCTTGAGGACATGGTGATGACCTACCGCTTCGCTTTCCCCGCAGCGCTTGTGGACTACAACGCCGCTGCCGGCATCACGGTGGAGGAAAACGTCGTCACGGTCGACTACCTCACGCTGAATGCGGGCACGTACCGCTTCACGACCTCTGAAACCGAGAGCCTGCACCAGCGTCCGCTCGGCACTGTGACACAGGAGAGCATTCCTGCGAGCGGCAAGGCCTATATGCGCCGCCAGACCATCGAGCTCGACGGCCGCGACGTCACGCTCCAGACCTACGCGCTGCCCGGCAGCAACGGCGGCGAGACGAATTATGTCCGTCTGCGCGATATTGCGTCTCTCCTGAACGGCACGAAGGCACAGTTCAGTGTGGATTGGGACGGCAATGTCGTCATTGTCCCCGATGCGTCCTACGTTCCCAACGGCACGGAGCTGAAAGCGCCGTTTTCCGGCGACCGCCGCTACCAGAAGGCCGACGCCAAAACCGTGATCTATGGCGAGAGCATTCCCTTCACTGCGATCCTGCTGACCGACGATCAGGGCGGCGGCTACACGTACTACAAGCTGCGCGACCTCGGCAAGGTGCTGAACTTCAACGTCGGCTGGTCGAACAGCCGCGGGATCTATATTGAGAGCAACCACCCGTATGAAGGCTAACGCCTTCAAAAAAGTGGCCTTTGGGCCGCTTTTTTGAGTGGGAGCGTTGCAGGCCGCGGCAGCGCACGCGCCGTAGGCGCGCACGTTTGCGGCCTGAGAAGTGTAAATTCCAACGCACATGTCGTTGGAATTTACGATTGAAATTATTTGCGCCGTGCGCGGCGCAAAGTCTGCGACGCTTTTTGGTGCTTTCTTAAATAAAAAAGAGGACTTCCGAATGGAAGTCCTCTTTTTTTATTATGTTGAAAATTTTGTTGGGTCCACAGGGTCGAAGCGCGGTAAACCTTTTCAAAAAAGCGGCGAAGCCGCTTTTTTGACTCAGTTGAGCTTGAGGTGCTTCTGCATCACGCCGAGGAGGGGGATGCCGAGGACATAGCAGGCGACAGCTTCGCCGAGGCCGACGGTGAGGGCGTTATAGAAGAACGCGGGCGGGAAGCCGTTGCCGACGCCTGCTTCCTCCCAAGCGATGAGCGCGCCGATGAGGATGGCGTTGCAGAGCACGGGCGGCAGCGCCGCGGTCCACTTATTGCGGCAGCGGGCGGTGAGGAGCGCTGCGAGCAGCGTGGCCGCCGAGCCGACGATCATGTCGAGCGGGCCATAGGGGCTTAAAATGTTGGAGAGCACGCAGCCGATAAAGAGGCCCCAGCTCGCCTCGGGCATCAAAAACGGCAGGACCGTCATCGCCTCGGAAAAGCGGAGCTGGATGGGGCCGTAGGCAAGGTTCAGGGCGTTGGAGAGCATCGTCAGCGCGACGTAGATGGCCGCGATGAGGGCGCAGCGGGTGAGCTTTTTGGTGTCAAAGTGCATGGGTCGGGTTCCTTTCTGAAATCATGCGGGTGGGTTGGAAACGGATGAAAAACACGGCGCGGGCAGCCAGATGGCCGCCCGCGTTGTTTTTTACGCGAGGTCGGGGAAAGAGCGCATCACTTCTGCGCAGCGGGGGCAGAGGCCCTCGGCGTTCGCGGCGGTAGAGTGCTTCCAGCAGCGCGGGCACTTCGTGCCGGCGGCTTCCTCGGCGGAGGCCTTCACGCTGTCGCCGACCGTCACCTCGACCTGAGAGACGATCAGAAGGTCCGCAAGCTCCTTGCCGTCCACATTTGCGAGGAATGCGTCTTCGGCGGGAACAGTCAGATGCACGTCGGCCTCAAGGCTCTTGCCGATCTTCTTCTCGGCGCGGGCGGCTTCGAGCACGCCGTTGACCACGGTGCGCACCTCGGCGAGCTTCTCCCAGTTGGCCATCTCCTCAGCGGTGAGGGCGTAGGCGGTGAAGGGCTTGTTCATCTCGTTGAGGACCACGTTGCGCGCGTCGTCATCGCCGGTGTGCGGCATGGCGAGCCAGATCTCGTCGCAGGTGAAAGCGAGGATCGGCGCAAAGAGCTTGGAAAGCGTGTGGAGCGTGAGGTAGAGGGCGGTCTGCGCGCTGCGGCGGGTGGCGCTCTCCGCGCCCTCGCAGTACAGGCGGTCCTTGACGATATCGAGATAGAAGCTCGAAAGCGTGTTCACGCAGAAGTCATTCACCGCATGGGTGATGATGTGGAACTCATAGTCGCAGTAGGACTGCTCGGCCTTCTCGATGAGCTCGTTGAGCTTCGTGAGGAGCCAGCGGTCGAGCACGGGCATCTCCTCGGGCTTGACGAGGTTTTCGGGGTCGAAGTCGACAAGGTTGTCGAGCATGAACTTGCAGGTGTTGCGGAACTTGAGGTAGTTCTGGCTGAGCTGCTTGAAGATCTCCTTCGAGCAGCGGACGTCCGCGTGATAGTCCGCGCTGGCGGCCCACAGGCGCAGGATATCCGCGCCGTTCTCGTTGAACACGTCCGCGGGATCGACGCCGTTGCCAAGGCTCTTGTGCATGGCCTTGCCCTCACCGTCGACCGTCCAGCCGTGGGTGACGCACTCCTTAAAGGGCGCGCCCTGGCCGAAGGCGCCGACAGCGGTCAGCAGCGAAGACTGGAACCAGCCGCGGTACTGATCGAGACCCTCGAGGTACATCGTGGCGGGCCAGAAGCCCTGATCCTTCTTCATGGACGCGAAGTGCGTGGAGCCGGAGTCGAACCAGCCGTCAAGCGTGTCCTCCTCTTTGGTAAAGCCGGCGTTCTTGCCGCAGTGCGGGCAGGTGAAGCCCTTGGGCAGGATGTCGGCGGCATCCATATCGAACCAGGCGTTGGAGCCCTTTTCGGCAAAGAGGTCAGAGACGGCCTTGATGGTCTCGTCGGTGCAGATGGGCTTGCCGCAGTCCTTGCAGTAGAACACGGGAATGGGCAGGCCCCAGCGGCGCTGACGGGAGATGCACCAGTCGGCGCGCTCACGGATCATGCTCTTCATGCGGTCGATGCCCCAGCCCGGGACCCAGCGCACGTCGTCGCACGCGGCGCAGGCCTCGTCCTTAAAGGAGTCGACGGAGCAGAACCACTGCGGGGTGGCGCGGAAGATGATGGGCTTCTTGCAGCGCCAGCAGTGCGGATAGCTATGCACAATCTCCTCGCTGGCGAAGAGGGAACCGGCCTCCTTCATGTCGTTCAGGATAGCGGGGTTGGACTCTTCAACGAGCATACCCTCATATTTTCCGGCATAGTCGGTGTGGCGGCCCTGATCGTTGACGGGCACGACCATGTCCATGCCGTAGCGGCGGCAGGTCTGATAGTCGTCCGCGCCGAAGCCGGGCGCGGTGTGGACGCAGCCGGTACCGGAATCCATCGTGACATAGTCGGCGAGAACCAGACGGGAGGTCTTGGGCAGGAAGGGATGAGATGCCAGCATGTTCTCATAGAAGTTGCCGGGATGAGTCTCGACGATCGAGTAGTGCTCGACGTTGCCGACGGTCATGACCTTTTCGACGAGCGCCTCGGCGACGATGTACATCTCGCCGTTATCCTCGTTCTTCACGATAGCGTAGCTCTCGTCGGGGTGCAGGGCGATGGCAAGGTTGCCGGGCAGCGTCCAGATCGTGGTCGTCCAAATGACGAAGTTGAGCTTGGACTTGTCGAGATGGCTCAGCTTGCCGAGATCGTCGTTCATCGGGAACTTGACGTACACGGTCGTGCAGGGATCGTCCTGATACTCGATCTCCGCCTCAGCCAGGGCGGTCTCGTCGTGATAGCACCAGTAAACGGGCTTTAAGCCCTTGTAGATGTAGCCCTTCTTGTACATCTCACCGAAGACCTTGACCTCCTCAGCCTCGAAGCCGGGGTCCATGGTCTTGTAGGGGTGCTCCCAGTCGCCGAGCACACCGATGCGCTTGAAGCCCTCCATCTGCACGTCGATATAGTGCTGGGCGAACTCGTGGCAGGCGGAGCGGAAGGCGGAAACGGGCATGGCCTTGTGGTTGAGCTTGTTCTGCTTGATGATGGCGCTCTCGATGGGCATACCGTGGTTGTCCCAGCCGGGGATATAGGGGGTGTAGTAGCCCCGCATGGCGTAGCTGCGGGTAATGAAGTCCTTGATGGACTTGTTCAGGGCGTGACCCATGTGCAGGGCGCCGTTGGAGAAGGGAGGGCCGTCGTGCAGGGCGAAGCGGGGCTTGCCCTCGTTCTTCTTCAGCAGCTCGTGATACAGGTCCAGCTCCTCCCAGTGCTTGAGCATCTCCGGCTCCCGCTTGGGCAGGCCCGCCCGCATGGGAAAGCCGCTCTTGGTCATGTTCAGCGTCTTTTTGTACTCCATGTGTTACCTCCGTGTATGAAAATATATTTGAAAACAAAAAAATGGCCCTTGTCTCCGTAAGAGACAAAGGCCACTAAGAAACCTCTGCGGTACCACTCTTGTTGCCGCACCGGGTGCGGCCGCTCTGCCCCACGAGCCGTGGGGGAAGGGAAGATAACGGCCCTCTGCCGTCCGGGCTTACTGCCGGTTCAGCCGGATGCTCCGGGGTGATCTTCGCCGCTGTCCTCCGTGTCCGCCTTGCACCATACGGCGGCTCTCTTGGCATCGGAGGGACGGGCTACTGTCCCCATCCTTGCAGATATGCATATTCTCCCTTTACTATACCCACTTTTGCGGGGTTTGTCAACGGGAAAAGTTTACTTATTCATGGCCACCAGCGCCATGGCGCCCATGCCCACATACACCACGCAGAACAGGATCAGCAGGGCGGAGATCACGGTATCCATGGTGCCGCCCACCTTGCGCTTGCCGGGATAGCGCTTGCGGACGTAGTACATGAGGCCGCACACGGCCCCCACCAGCACCATCATCCATGCACCGGCCACCACGTTATCCTTCCACACGGTGCTGCGCAGCACCAGCGCCGCCACCAGCACCACGAATACCACGCCAATGAGCACCTTCATGGTGGTGGACATCTTCTCCGGCTCCTGCCGGGCGGAGGTGCTGCGGACCATGGAGCCGGTATCCTTCTGGTAGTTGGAGCCGTTCTTCTTGTGATGGACGTTCTTGTTGGGGTTGCCGATGGCCTTGCGCTTATCCCGCTCCATACGGGCGTAGCTGTTGGTCATATCATAGGGTTCTTTCTTCGCCATGTTCATTCTCCTTCGATCGGTAAATGTTCCAGCTCTCTGCGGAGCAGGTCAAAGGCGCAGTGGGACGCCAGCATCCGCACCCGGTCCCGGCCGCTGCCGCAGTTCATGTGCCGCACCACCGTGCGCTCCGGGGTACTCAGGGCCACGAACACCGTGCCGACAGGGTTTCCCCGGTCATCGCCGTCTGGGCCGGCCAGTCCCGTGGTGGCCACGGACAGGTCGCTGCCGGTGATACGCCGCACACCCTCCGCCATGGCTCTTGCCACCGGCTCGGACACGGCGCCATAGCGGTCCAGCGTCTCCTGCGGTACGCCCAGCACAGAGGCCTTCACCTCATTGGTATAGGATACCACACCTCCCCGGAACACGCAAGAGGCACCCGGCAGATCGGTGATGCGTTTTGCGATGAGGCCGCCGGTGCAGCTCTCCGCCGCCGAGAAGGTCTTGCCGTGCTGGTGCAGCAGGTGCAGCACCGTCTCCTCCAATCCGGAGACGTCGATGCCGTAGAGGTAGGCACCCAGCCGTCCACGCACCTGCTCCAGCAGCGGTGCCATGCGCTCCTCGCAGGCGGCGGGGCTGTCGCCCTTAGCGGTGAGCCGCAGCATCACCTCGCCGGTCTTGGCATAGGGGGCCAGCGACGGGTTCACCGCCTGATCCATCAGATCCCCCAGCAGCTCCTGCACCTGCGGCTCCGACAGGCCGAAGATCCGCAGGTCGTGGGAGAGGATGGTCTCGCTGCTCTGGCGGCGCAGCCACGGCAGCAGCGCCGTCTCCGTCAGGTAGCGGCACTCCGACGGTACGCCGGGCAGCAGCACTGCCGTCACGTCGCCGGCGTGGAACACGCAGCCCGGTGCGGTGCCTACCCGATTGCAGAACACCTCACAACCCTCCGGCAGCTCCGCCTGATGCAGGGTGCCGGGCGGCATCTCCCGGTGGAAGATGATGTCGAAGTTGCGGCGGATGTCTGCCGCCGCCTCCGGGTGGAAGGTCAGGGGAACATCCAGCACCCGGCAGACCGTCGCCTTGGTGAGGTCGTCATAGGTGGGGCCAAGGCCGCCGGTGAAGATCAGCAGGTCCGCCCGCTTCCGGGCGATGGCGATCGCCTCCTCCAGCCGTTGGGGGTTGTCGCCCACCACGGTATGGTACAGCACGTCCACACCCACGGAGGCCAGCGCCTGCGACAGCTCCTGTGCATCGGTGTTGGCGATGTTGCCCAGCAGCAGCTCGGTACCCACGGCGATGATCTCTGCGTGATAGGTCATAGGCTCACTTCCTTTGATGATTTGCCTGATGGGATTTTTGTCAGCAGGTTCTTTTTTGTGCCTCCGGCGGGTAACTTTCTGCCAACAGCTGGAAAAGTGGACCGTCGGGGGCAACAAGCCAAAACGGTCAGCAAAAACCGCCTTCTCTCACTTGATCTTCACGATGTCCCGGTTCTCCATGGCCCGCCGGACCAGACCCGCCACGTCCAGCGCCTGCTCCATCTCCCGGACCTCCTCCACATGGGGCTTCGTCTTGGGGTGGCGGGGGGTGAACACCGTGCAGCAGTCCTCATAGGGCAGAATGGAGGTATCGAAGGTGCCAATATGGCGGGCGATACGGACGATCTCCTCCTTATCCATACCGATGAGGGGACGCAGCACCGGCAGCGTGGCGGCGTCCTCACTGACGGCCAGCGCCGCCATGGTCTGGCTGGCCACCTGCCCCAGACACTCGCCGGTGACCAGTGCGCCGCAGCCCAGCTCGTGGGCCAGAGCGTCCGCCAGACGCATCATGAACCGGCGCATGATGAGGGTGAAGTGATCCTCCGGGCAGCTGCGGCGGATCTCCTCCTGGATCTCCGCAAAGGGTACCACATGGACCGTCAGGCGGCCGCACCACGGCACCAGCTCGCGGGCCAGCTGCAGCACCTTCTCCCGTGCCTGCTCGCTGGTATAGGGAGGAGAGGCGAAGTGGATCATCTCCAGCTGAACGCCGCGCTTGGCCATCATATAGCTGGCCACCGGGGAGTCGATGCCGCCGGAGAGCAGGCTCACCGCCCGGCCGCCCATGCCGATGGGCAGGCCGCCCGCGCCGGGAACAGAGGGAGTATGAACGTAGGCGTACTTCTCCCGGATCTCCACAAATACCGTCAGATCGGGAGTGTGGACATCCACCGCCACATGGGGGAACAGCTCCGCCAGATCGCCGCCCACAGCTTGGCTCAGCTGGATGGAGTTCATGGGAAACATCTTGTCTGCCCGCTTGCTCTCCACCTTGAAGCTCTTCGCAACGGCAAAGGCGTCCGCCAGATAGGTCCGGGCGGCCTCCACAATGGCGTCCACTGTCTTTTCACAGGGCACGGCCCGGGCCACGGCGGCAATGCCGAACACCTGGCGGCAGGCGTCGCAGGCGGCCTCCATATCGCAGTCCTCTCCCTGGGGCTCCACGTAGATGGTGCTCTGCCGGAGGGAGCACTGGAAGCTGCCGCAGTTTTTCACCCGGCGGCGGACGTTGGCCAGCAGCTTGTCCTCAAAGGACTGGCGATTCTGTCCCTTCAGGACCACCTCGCCCAGTTTCAGCAAAAAGATCTCCTGCGGGGCAGGGGAAGCATTCATCATAACGGACCTCCATATCAGAACAGTTTGGAATATCAGCCCCTATT
>ENA-OUQS01001189-OUQS01001189.1-human-metagenome-genome-assembly--contig:-NODE-1189-length-23527-cov-7.852931_pt1 | contig 23527 bp, 19 predicted proteins | sample MGYA00248463_ERZ548848 | MGnify/ENA primary metagenome ERZ548848 (study PRJEB26491, sample SAMN04978192) | human metagenome | host: Homo sapiens | study: EMG produced TPA metagenomics assembly of the... | reverse complement strand
AAATCTTTCTGGTTGACGTTCTCGCGTGCGTGTTGGCAAACGCGCGAAGGACATCAGCTGGAAAGAATTTTTTGCCTACTATTGGAAATCTGCTTTTTGCCCCGCTGCTGGCACTGTTGGCAGCTTTCCAACACTTTGCCTTTTTTGCCAACACCGCTGTTCTGGCAAACGGGCGATTTGCCTAACATCCGCGTGCGCAGCGTGTCAGCAATTTTCTGCGCTCCGCATTTTCTGGAATTATCTGTATGACTTTGTGGATTTTCAATAGATAAAATAACAATATTTTTTAGTAATCGTCTTGACTTCCTGTGCATCGAATTATCAATTCTTCTCATGCCCTGTTTCGCTATGTTGGGTGCGGTTAGACAAAGAAGCAGCCGTGTGCTGGCATGCAAACCGCCTGCCGCTTTTAATGGCAGCAAAAAACTCTGCGGGAGATTTCCGCAGAGCTTTCGAGTATATTGGCGTATGTGCGATTATCCCAGCGTCTTGGCGAGCATTTTCAGCATAGCGACCATATCCGGATTGCTGAAAATTTTGAGCAGCACTTCTGAATTAAGCCCCGCCTGCTGCACTTGCTCTTCCACGGCTTTATCCTGCGCTTCCGGCACGATTTTCACGCCCTTTCCGCCATAAAACGCCTGCTCAAACAGCTGCGCATTGTTTCTGCGGCTCTCGTCCAGAATGTGCGAATACTGATCCGTTACCATTGTCGCCTGTGCATGACCGGAATCCCCCTGCACCGCCTTAATATCGCCGCCATTCAGCTTGAGTTTGTAGGTGATGCTGGAGTGCCGCAGACTATGGAAGCAGACTTGCGGAAGCGCGTTTGCCTCAATCAGCTGCCGCATACTCTTGCGGATGATGTTCGATTCCACCGGCTGACCACGGCTTCCCGCGATGACGAGGTTGTAGTCGTGGTACTCTGCACCCAGCTGCTCAATCAGCAAATCCTGCTCCATTTTCCACTTCGTTAGGTTTTCAGCAACCGTCTTGGGCAGAAAAATTTTCCGGATGCTGGCCCGCGTTTTCGGCTTTTTCAGAATCAGTACGGTATTGTTCTGCAAGCCGATTTCGGGGAATGTGGTCAGCACGTCCTTGCTGTCGGTGGCTTCCATGCTGCGCTTGTTGACGCGCTGGAGCTGCTTGTTGACGACAATGTGGGCTGTTCCCGCCGCAATGCTCTCTTCCGAAATGTCCACGCAGTCCCACGTCAGTCCGAGCAGTTCACCAATGCGCAAAGAGCAAGAAAACGCAAGATTCAGGCACAGTTTCAGTCGCTCATCTTCGCAGCAGTCAATCGCGTGGAACAGCGTCTGCGAATCCCAAATGTCGCGCTCCTGCATTTCGTATTTCGGGAGGGTTGCAAACTTGGCAGGGTTCTTTTCGATGAGCTCCCATTTTTCTGCCTGATTGAAAGCGCTGTGCAGAAGATTGTGGATTTTGCGAATCGTCGGCGGCTGCACAAACTTCCCAGTTTGGCGATACTTCTTGTCCGTCATCAAGGGCACCGCGGGCGTTTTCAGCAGTCCCTGATAGAACATTTCCAGCACCCGCGGCGTAATTTCCTTCAACCGCAGTTCGCCGAGTTTGGGGGCAATGTAGTGCCGAATCAGCCCGGTGTTTGAGCTGTAACCGTTAATCGCCCACTTCGTCTTGCCGTAGAGCGAAACATACTCTTTCAGCAGTTCATTGAGCGTGTTGCAGGTCGGAATGGTGAACGAGCCGAGCTGCTGTTTGTATTCGATTTCCGATTTGCGCTGCTTTGCTTCCGGCATTGTCGGGAAGGCTTCCCACTTCTGATGGCGCTTTCCTGCCTCATCATAGTAGGAATAGACAACGTTAAACTTGTTGCGTTTACAGATGATTGTCGCCATTCATTTCTCCTCCTTGCTGATTGCTGTTATTCTGATTAGACAGTCTTTCGAGATCAGTCCGTGCAATGCGCCACTGCGAAGCCAACCGTTTCGCCGGAATCCGCCCGTCAGAGCACAGCCGGTAGACGGTTCTTTCCGACAAATGCAGAAATGACGCTGCTTCCGGCACAGTGAAGAATTTTTGTGCTGGAATGGATGTACTCTCCTGCTCGACGCTGCTGACAGCCGGCAATATTTGCGGCAATTCCTTTCGCGAACGTTTTACAACAGACGCAGCAATCTGCGCGTCTGTCCGCATCTCAGTTTCACGCCAGCGCTGATAGCTGCTCATGGTAACATACAGCTGCCTGTTGATACTAACAATTTCCAGCACATATTTTAGCTGCTGAACCAATTTGTATGTTTCATCACGCTCAAGCCCCAATAAACGCCCAAATTCCGTGAGCTTCATGAGGTTTGCTTTGTGCAGCTCGTTTGGGTGTTCAGCTGTGACAAGATGATAGGTGCATTGCGAATTATACCAGAACTGAAACACTGCCGCATCGACGCGCCACTGACCGTATTGATACACGGAATACGGAAATTTTTCCCGGTGAATCAAGTCGTAGACGGCATCAATTCCGATGCCGAGCAGATTAGAAATATCCTTCACGGAATACGACTTCTTTCGCAGTTCTTCTCCCGGCGGCGGCCCATTTACCTTTCGATAATGGGTTTGATTGGCATACCACGTTTCAAACGAGCTGATGACTACGCGCATTTCTCCGTGAATCGTGAGAACATCGAACCATTGCTTTTTAATCAGCCAGTAGCTGGCTGTTTTTTTCAGCCCCAGCATCTGACGCATGGTCGGCACTGACATGGTTGATGCTTCCCGCACTCTGTTCATGGTGATTCTCCTTTCCGGCAGTCAGATTTTTCACCTGCCAGCAAAAACGATAGCACATCTTCCGCCATTTTTTTAGTCTGTCGATACCCTGCTTTCATGCTTAGCGCTCAGGCTGTGCGTTGAGCCATGCATCAAAAGCAGTTTTCGGGATTCGGTAGATTCCTCCGGGCAGACGGATACTTCGGAAAGCATTCTGTTTGAGCAGCTGATAAACACTCTTCATGCTGATACCAAGCATCGTCGCGACTTCATCCGTCGTGTAGCATTTGCGTTCGACGCCGGTGCGCTCCATTGCAGCCTGAAATTCTGGTACTTTCATCATTGCAAATCACCTCATGCAGCAATTTGAAGGTTCCCCCTTCACTCTTGAACTGTAAATTTGTGTCCCGTTTGCGACATAAAAAAGGACTCCATAGCAAAAAAATTTTACTATGGAGCATGCAAAATTCGGAAAATTGTTTGCTGAACAGCAGCTTTGCGAGAAGCCATTCAGTTGATGGACTCTAATGCACGCCGCAGCATATTGCGATACTGCGTTTGGACGGATTCTGGCGCGGCGATTCGTATACTCCCCACGTGTTCAAAAATCCATCCCCAAAATGATCTTGTGAGTTTCACAGGAATCGTCGCCTGAAAATGCGTGTTGTCTATCTGCCTGTATGGGAAATGCTCACCAAATTGATCAATTACATGGTTCATCATGCTATTTTCGCATTCCAGCGTAACGGCTGTTTTCTGATAAACACATGCATGAGAAAGATAAGATTCCACATAATCAGCAGGGTGAAAATCAAGCGGCTGCTTGACAGCTTCCGCATCTACGAAACAGGGAATCTGCATTTTATCAAGACGATAAGCGCGTATAGCTGATTCGCTGTCAGACCAGCCTACGACGTAATACCAATCTGTCCGCCATATGGTCGAATACGGAGAAAAACCAATTTCTTCAGAAAACCGTGGCTCGCGATTGTGCTGCCCGTTATAGGCAGCATACTGAAAGCTGATTTTCTTTGATGCTGCTATTGCCTGATGAATAATATCAATCGATAGAAAAATACGACCATTGACGCTTTTCGACTGATTGCTTGCTGAAACCGTTGCGCAGAGCTGTTCAGCATCATATAGTCCGGCAATTGATGCCAGCTTTTGCGTGAGGCAGGCGGTATGACGGGCTGTGAGGAATGGCGCAGCGGCTACCGCATCTATTAGCATCCGCAGTTCGGCTGTTTCCAGCAGGCGGCTGCCGTAGCTGTAAAAATTCTTATTGCCTTCCTTCGTGCAGATAATATCGAATCCATAGCGATTGAGAATGTCAATATCATTGCTGATTGCGTGCCGTGAGCCGCTGTGCCCATGCTGCTCGCAATATGCAATCAAATCCGCTAACGATACTTTGTGGTCATCATTGGTGTGCTGCACGATATACCGCAGAAGAAACAATGGACGGTCTGTAATTCTGTAGTTATTCTCAGACATAGCGCTTTCATCCTCACACAATCGCTTTAAGCACTGCTGCTTAACTTGCAGCAGCCATTCGCTGAACACATCAGTTTTTTTGCGTAAAGGTTATAATTTCCTCGCGTGTTGCAAACGCATGTTCATCGAGCAAGCCGACGACTCGCCCCACAAATTGGATGCTTCCATAGTGGTCTTTTTGCATCAGCGGCCACTTCGGGTTCAAGGAAGCCAGTCCGTCTTTTCGGTATTCCTTGATAAACAGTGCATTATCTACTTGGAAGATGCCAACTTCACCATAGCGAGGTGCATCGTCACGCTTGACAAGCACATAGCTCTGATTTGGAAACGCGGGCTCCATGCTGTCACCGTTCACATGAAAAATCAGGTCAGCTCTGCGCGTAATTGGCGACGAGTGGAGGTAAACCTGCTTGCAGTGTGCGCTGAAATCATCGAGATTGAACCCTGCTGCCACGGCATCGTCTGCCATAGGCAGCTGAACCAGCTCAATCTGCATTTCCTGCACATTTTGCGGGTCTATGCGTGTGGAACATTCAGCAGCCAGAAGCTGCTCTGTCATGCTAAGAACAATGGCACGATGGGCGCTTGGAAGTTTGCGATAGCTGCTTAATAAGCGAAGTTCTGCATTGCTGTCAGGGTCTGATGAATCGCTGAAGAACTCTTCAATCGAAATATCAAGCAAGCTGCATAATGCAGGAATGTTCGCTATATCCGGTCGAGTCCTGCCAGTTTCCCAATTGGCGACAGCTGCCCTTGAAACGTGCAGCTGCTCTGCCAGCTCAATCTGAGAAATGTGAGCAATCATGCGCAGCTCTTTCAAGCGGCTTGCAAAAGAAATCCTATCTCGAACCATATTTTTTCCCTGCGTTTGCGTTTTTGCATTACGAGACAGACTGCCTTTGTTAGAGGAAACTCGCGCCAGCTTCATATCATCACACTCCAATGTCAGTAATAATATACATGATAATAGATTACGGAATACTTATCAATATGCAAAATCGGAATGTCTTAAAAATCAACCAATGCTCACATTACGCCTTGCAATGTGCTATCCAGTATCATATAATAACAGCTGATAATCTGCAAGGAGGCGACAAGAGTGAGCGAACAGATGGCTCCTGTCCTGCAATCGATGCAGGACTATATTGAGCATCACTTCACTATCTTGATGAAATGATGGACGAGATTGAAGCTGTGATTGACATGGAACACAAGCAGCATCTTAATTTGGGGTTGGAGCAGCAGGATGACGAAGCGCTGCGGTGCGTAAAACTTGCTTTTGATCGCTCCGCAGGAAAAATCGTCCGCTCAGCTTTCTGGCGCAAAGATAGGATTAATTTGCGTGCAGATATGAAAATCCGCATCAAAGTTGCTGTCTGCGCTGATGGGAAAATTCCGCATTATGTGATTCGCTATATCTGCTGCACTGCTGATTTTGTGCTGGAAAACGGGATTCGGAGGATTGGCAGTGTTACCGATGTGACAATGGGAGGACTCCCTGAAAGAAGGATGCCAAAGCTATCAAAGTTTCTGGTGCCGGTGCTTTCTTATGAAGAAATGGAAGTTCTTGTTCTGGAAATGCTGGGAAAGTATCTTGAAAAAGATGCCACACAGAAGTATCAGCATGATGGTGCGACAAGACTTGCTCATGCGATGGGGCTTAATATTACAAATGTCTCTTTATATCGCAACCACTATACGTCTGCAATGCTCTTTATGAAGGAAGGCAGTGTGCGCGTAACTGAATCAGGAAACATTGGCTCTGCAACAGACGATGAGGCATGGCATGAATGCATTATTCCTGCAAAGACCATCATTCTCAACGACAACGTGTATCCTTCTTCTGACATAGAACAGGCTATTTATCATGAATGCGGCCACTATGAATGGCATAGCATGTTTTTTGAACTTCAAGAGCTGCATTCTGCCGATTTGAAATTGTTGGAGTATCAAGAAGCAGATAAAGGATCGAAACCGGCAGAAAAGGACATTCGGTGGGTAGAAAGGCAGGCAATTTATGTGAGCTATGCGGGAATTTTCCCAAGACCTGTTCTTATGCCTATGGTGCAGGAATATTGGCGCGAGATTGCAAACAGCAATGACAACACGGGGAAAAAGATTTCTTATGTGATATATAGAATTTCTCAAGAAAAGCAAAAACGTCGGTCACTGATAAAAGCTCGTTTGATTATGCTTGGCGCAACGGCTGCAAAAGGTGCTTGCAATTATGTCGATGGCAGCTACATTGAACCGTTTGCCTTTAATCCAGAGCGTCTTAGTGCTGGTGAAACGTTTGTTATCGGTCGTTCTCAATTTACAGAGCTGTATGAAAAAGAAGCGGACTTTCGCAGCTTGATTAGCACCCATCAGTTTATCTATGCGGATGGTCATGTATGTGTCAACATGCCAAGTTTCGTATCCCAGACACCCAAAGGCGTTTGCCTGACGGCGTGGGCTTTATCTCATTTGGACGAGTGCTGCCTGAAGTTTAAGAAGCACTACCGAACGAACCATGAGAACTACAAGATTGGTGAACTTCACTCGGATCAGGAGTACAATGAACGCTATGGTATGATTCACGCTATGAAAAGTGCTAAAATTGCCGGACTGACACCAGAAGAAGTCATGATGAAAAATGTCGCATATCTTGAAAGCTTTCCACGCACACCCGCAAAAGCTATGTCACAGCTGGTGAAAGACCGCTGCCGGACAAAACGTGAAGCAGCCCAGCGCTGCTGCTTATCGGAATCTACGATTTCGCGTATGTGCCAAGACAACAGCTTTCCTTACGATGTTGAGCAGATTACCAAACTTGTTGTTGGGTTAAGTCTGCCACCGCTGCTGTCTGCTATGCTGCTGGAAACGATGGGTTTTACAAAAACGGTAATGCTTCGATACTACCGCTACCAATGCATCATAGACTGCATGTTTATGGATGATTTAGAAACGGTCATGGAAACACATCGAGAACTCTTTGAACAATAACCTGTATTGCTGCTCGGAATGAGCAGCTTTTTGCTTTGTAAACGGCTGAATGCGAGCACTTAGCTGTAACAGAAAATAAATAATTTCTGAAACAGAAAACGTTGCTTTGCAGTACTGCTTGACAAATCGGCAATCCCAGTATTGAAAAAATCCGCCCACAACGGAATGCCTTGATTTTGCTGCCTTTCAGTTTTCTGATTCGGATTTCTTGATTTTAAGACGCTATGCTATGATATTCGTGCGAGCTGAAATAAAACGTTCGCAGGAATGCCACGTGATGATTCCTGATCAGAATCGCTTCCACACAAGGCGTTTCTTAACAGAATACGATGCAGTCAGCATTGGAAGTGCCGATGCAGCCGATTGGAGTGACTTTCTTCGTGGGCTGTTTAGCTTTGTGCTGGCGGTATTGTGACTGAAACCTCCGATTTGGCAGTAAGCTGAAGGGAGGATTTTTTCGTGGCAGAAAGCGGTCAGCAAAGTGCTTTCATTTCAATTTATCACAAACGTGTTCCGGTCACCGCTGAAATGAAAATCGAGCTTCATCGGATGAACAGTACCCTGCGTGCGAAGATGCGCAAAGAGCGGCGCTGTGCGCAAAAAGACTATTTGCAATGCTGCGGCGACTGCCTTTCCTGCTATTGGCGCAGAAAGGGTATCTATGTGAGTCTTGATTCGCTGCTTGATAATAGCGAATCGCAGGATGATGAAGCTGATAAAACGATGCGCAGGATTGATGTGCTGGTTAGTCCTGATGACGTAGAAAAAACGGTACTGATGCACGAAATGTGGTCAGCAGTATACAAATATGCGGATTCAATTGTAAATCATGGTGCATTGCTGTTTCAGCTATCAGAAAACGGTCTGTCAAATAGGAAAATTGCACAGCTGATGGGTGTCAATTGCCGAAGAATTGATCGCTGCCTGCATCAGATTCGGAATGGGCTTCGGGAGCAGCTGGTAGAGTTTTTCTGAAACTGCCGCAGGACATGAAGCTGCATAGGGAAAAGCAGTTTTTGAGGGACTCAACGCATTTGGAGGGTTACGATGATTCAGGGCAATTCAAGATTTGTAAAGTCATCCCCGGACTTGATGCAGACGCCGCTTTGGGAGAATGATGCACTGTTTAAGCTGTATCACTTTCTGCTCTATAGATTAAATCATGCTGATACTGTCTGGCAAGGAATAGTGCTGCACGCCAATGAGGTTCTTATCTCAAGACAGACCGCTTCGGAGCAGCTGCAATGGTCGATTCACAAGTACCAGCGCCACTTGAAGGCGCTTCAAGAATTGAATGTCGTCGCGATTAGAAGCAGCAGCAGAGGAACGATTATTACTGTCATGCGGTTTGATACGTTTGCAGAATGCAGGCAACGCATTCATGACGTGCAAGGGCGGCAAAATGCTGCGAATGCCGAGGCCATAGCGGCTCCCATGAAGGGCTGCCATAGCTCCAGCACGGAGGCTGATACGGCTCCGAAATGGGGCTGCCCCAGCCCGGAAATTGGGGCTGCGGCGGCTCCCGTTATAGAAGAATACAAAGAAAGAGAGACAGCCGCTTCTGGTGCCAGACTTTATTCCAGCGAACCGGAGGAATTTGAAAAACTTTGGCTGGCATATCCGATTGAGCGACGAACGCGCCGAGCGGAAGCTGCCGAAATTTTCCGCGCAGCTCTGGTACAGGGCGCTACGGTACAGGCGATTCTTGATTCGCTGGAAGAAGCAAAACGTTCCTTCAATTGGCGCAAGGAGAATGGCAGGTATATTCCCAGCTTAGTGACATGGCTTCATAAAGAAACTTGGCGAGACTGCATAACACCCAAAGAAAGTGAGGACAGCGAGGAATGGACGACCTCATGGTGAAATGGCTGCAATTGCTTCACGAGCCCGATGATGTTGTCGAAATCCGAAGTATTGACCCGAAGCCGGTTATCAGCGGCTACTTCAAAGCGGGCAGTCCTGCAATTCAGTCAGAACTTGCGAAATATCCGAATCGAACATTTTACCAGTCGCTGAACCCTGTCAAAAGTGCCTGCTATGCACGCGCTCAGCACGAGCGTCTGATAGAACGTCCGCAAGAAACAACATCTGACAACGATATTGCCGGGTACAGCTGGATTCTGATTGATGCCGATCCGGTACGACCGAGCGGGGTCAGTGCATCAAAGCCCGAAAAGGAAGCAGCACGAAAAGTAGCAGCTACTGCGATGAAAAAGCTGATGGCACTGGGGTTTAGCGAGCCAGTCGTAGGTGACAGCGGAAACGGGTATCATCTGCTGTTTCGGGTTCATGCGTGCAAAGAAGAAAAACAAACACTGTCGGATTTTCTAAATGTGCTTGACCAGTGGTTTAGCACGGATATGGTGAAAATTGACACGGCTGTTTTAATCCGGCTCGCATTACCAAACTGTACGGGACAATGACGCATAAAGGAGCCAATACATCTGAACGTCCGCACCGAAAAAGTGCAATTCTGCGCTTTCCATCTCAAATTCAACTTACATCTATGGATCTTGTGCGGAACATTGCTTCTGTGTGTCATAAGGCAGTGCAGGTTGACAGCATACCGACGGACTGCGGCAATAGCAGTTTTAATCTTGAGCGCTTTCTTTCGGATCATGCAGTGCAGGTCGCAAAGAAGGTAGCAATCAGCAACGGCATTAAGTATCAGCTTGTTCATTGCCCGTTTGATACTTCTCATGTCAATGGGGATGCTGCTGTTTTTGCTTATAGCAATGGGCGGTTTGGCTTCCACTGCTTTCATAATAGCTGTTCAGGGTATCATTGGCATGAATTTCGTGAGAAAATCGACCCAATGGCTTACGCGAATACCCCATTTACACTTCGGCATATCCAGAGTGAAAACGCGGCTGCTACTGAACCTGATGCAGCTGCCCAAAGAAAACCCCGAATGCTGGACATAGCCTCTATCCCCAGCTACGATCGCAGTAAAATCGTTGTCATTCAGTCGCGATTCGCCACACTGGATGCAAAAATCGGAGGCTTTAATAAGGGCGAATTGAGCATCTGGAGCGGGGCAAATGCATCCGGAAAATCTACTTTGGTCAGCCAGCTTGGATTGGCGGCAATCACAGGCGGCTTCAAGGCAGCTGTATTTTCTGGCGAAATGACAGCATCACGAGTGCGCGAATGGGTACTGCTTCAAGCAGCAGGCCCGAATAATGTCATGCCAGATCCCATTGCTGCGAATCATTACTGCTTAAAACCCGGTATTGAAAGAAAGCTGGACATGCTGCTGAAAGGAAAGCTGGCTATTTACGATAATAGCTTTGGGACGAACTGCGAAGAAGTCCTAAAAACAATTTATGAGTGGGTCAAAGCAGAACAGACCGAAGTTGTGATTATTGATAATCTGATGGCGCTGGATTTCCCAATAGCGACGGCAGCGGATAAGTATGACATGCAGTCAAGAACGGTAAAGCTCTTTTCTGCAATGGCAAAGGAACTGAACGTCCATATCCACTTCATCTGCCATCCTCGAAAAACAGAGAGTTTCCTTCGTAAAGGGGACATCAGCGGCACCGCAGACATCACAAATATCGCGGACAATGTGTTCATGGTTCATCGCGTCAATGTCGACTTCATGGGACGCTATAAGACGGTTTATCCTCAATTGGAAATTCCACGCAATGTCAGCACCGTTGTGGAGGTGATGAAAAACCGTGATTTAGGCGTCGTTGACGAAATGGTCATGCTGTATTTTGACAAAACCAGCCGTACTTTTTCGGATGTTAAGGGACTTCTCCCGCAATACGCATGGAGCGAGGAATTAGAGCAGATTTCCTTAGATACCCTTGTTCCTCTTCAATGAAGCATGGCATAGGAGTCAGCAACACAGTTTGAGATAGAAAGGAAGCGGTTTTAAACGTTATGGCAAAAAGGACGAATGAATTTAGAATTTTAAGGGCTGGAAAGAATCCTTATCAGCTATTGGCAAACGCAATTATTCTCCAAGCGATAAAAGACTATCGCAGCCGAAGCCGCATGATGAAGAAAATCAGCAAGCGTCTGAATTCCAAGCGGAAGAGCCTTACAGGTGAAGAACGGAATTATCTTCAGCAGCGCTTTGCGTACTATTATCATATGCAGGATGAAGCAGCTGACTTCTTTTTTTCCGACTTATTTTCAACACTCTGCGATTTGAATGGATATGACATTTTGACACGGTTAAATCAGGAGGCACAAAAATGAGAGCGGTTGATTTGATTAACAAACTGCGTGAAGCAGAAGAACGTATGGAGGCAGCCCAAGCAAGAGTGACGGTTAGCAAGAGCATTGCGGAGAAAACGACGGCAACTTTAAGTGGTGAACGCGGGAATGGCAATGGGCATGTATCGGCCCATGAAGATGCCATCATTCGCCTCATGGAAGCCGAAGCGCTGTATGAGCAGAGTGCGCTCGCGTACAATCAGATGGTTGATGAAATCATGAAGCTGCTCCAATGTATAGGAGATACAGAAAAAAGGAACGTTGCTGTTGCGGTTATTATTAACAAGCAAAGGTATAAGACGGTCGCAAAGCAGTATCATTTGGGATTGAGCAGTGTCTATCGCCTTTTCAATGAAACTTTGCTTATGCTGGATAAGATGCTGCTTCAAAAAGTTGAGAAGGAATGAGAAGGTTTGAGAAGCTTTGAGAAGGTTTGAGAAAGTTTGAGAAAAAAAGTTGTGCTATAATATAAGCTGTCAAAGGTGGAGGAAAGCATCGACGGAAAATCGTCGGTGCTTTTCTTTATCAAGGCAAATGAAAGGAGGCGGGGCAAATCATCCCCACGGTGCTTGCAACTGTAAATCAGAAAGGAGGGGTAGCGAAAACGACCAGCTGCATCAACATAGGGGCAGCGATGGCACGGGAAGGAAAAAAGGTGCTGCTGGTGGACACTGACCCGCAGGCCAGCATGACCATCAGCCTCGGCAATCAGCGGCCGGATCAGCTTGCGCCCACAATCGCAGACCTGATGACCAAGGTCATGAACGACATCCCGATTGCGCCGGGCGAAGGCATACTGCATCATCCGGAGGGAATTGACCTGCTGCCCGCTAACATCGCGCTGGCAGGAACGGAGGTGTCGCTGGTGAATGCAATGAGCCGCGAAACCATCTTGAAGCAGGTGCTTGCCCGCAATCGGCAGGACTACGACTGCATCATCATCGACTGTATGCCGTCGCTGGGGATGCTGACCATCAATGCGCTGGCGGCGGCAGACCGTGTAATCATCCCGGTGCAGGCGCATTACCTGTCCGCCAAAGGGCTGGAACAGCTGCTGCAAACCATTGCCAAGGTACGCAGGCAGATGAATCCTAAGCTGAAAATCGACGGCATCCTCATGACGATGGTGGATGGGCGCACGAACAACGCCAAGGAAATCACGACGCTGATTCGGGAGACTTACGGCGGCAAAATCAAGGTGTTCGAGATGGCGATTCCGCATTCCGTCCGCGTGGCAGAAGCGAGCTTGACCGGGAAGAGTATTTTCGAGTACGACCCCGGCGGCAAGGTGGCGCAGGCGTATCGTGCGCTCACGAAGGAGGTGCTTCAGCTTGAAAAGCAGCGGCAGAAAGCCAAGTCTGACCTCCTACGATGACATTTTCTCCACGGAAGCCTCACGCCAGCAGGAGCAGATTCAGCGCCTTGCGCTAAGCAAACTGCACCCCTTCAAAGATCATCCATTCCGCGTACTGGACGATGACCGGATGATGGAAACGGTGGAGAGCGTGAAGGAATATGGGGTGCTGGTGCCGATTATCGCCCGGCCGATGGCGGATGGCGGGTATGAAATTGTGTCCGGGCATCGGCGGAAGCGCGCCTGTGAGCTGGCGGGGCTGAACGAGATTCCCGCCATTGTCCGTGATTTGGACGATGATGAAGCTGTCATCATCATGGTGGACAGCAATTTGCAGCGCGAGAACATTCTGCCCAGCGAACGTGCAAAGGCGTATCAAATGAAGCTGGAAGCCATAAAGCATCAGGGCGAACGGCGTGACTTAACTTCCCGACAACTTGTCGGGAAGTTGGAAGCGGCGGATTTGATTGGGCAGGATACCGGCGAAAGCGGAAGGCAAATCCAACGTATTTTGCGCCTGAACAACCTTGAACCGCCGCTCATTGATAAGGTGGACGCGGGCAAACTCGCCTTTACCCCTGCCGTGGAACTTTCGTACTTGAAGCCGGAAGAACAGCAGTGGCTGGATACCGCCTTGGAAAACACGCAGCAGACACCGTCCCTCTCGCAAGCCCAGCGCATGAAGCGCGAAAGCAAACAGGGCACGCTGTCGGAACAGGGCATCATGGAAATCATGACGGAGAACAAGCAAACGGTTCCTGCCAAGGGGTCTGTCGTGCTGCCGCAGGAAAAGCTGACCAAGTATTTTCCACGTTCCTACACAACGGAGCAGATGGAAAAGGTAATTTTCAAGCTGCTGGATTACTGGGTTCGGAAGCGGCAAATGTCGCAGGAGCGATAAAGACGCATGAAACGAAAACTGGATATTCTGCTGATGGTCATGTTTCTGTTCGGAAGCATGATTTTTCTTTGCCCAATTTTCGGGCAGATAAAGGAGGTCGAAGAAGATGACCGTGTATACACGCGCATGTCCGCAGAGGTTAAGCCCCCTCAACAGGCTTCGGGACTGGTGGAGGATGCGCCATCCCCCGCGGCAGCCGCCGCGCAGACTGTGCTGCCCCTGCTGCTGGAAGTGCCGCAGGCAGAGAAAACCGCTGTGCCCGCTGCCGCGCCGCCCTCCGTACGCCCGGCTGCTTCCGACACTGCCGCGCCAGCACAGGCAGAGCGGACAGCAAATCCCCGCAGTGTCGATGTAGAAGCCTGCGTTGCGCAGAATCCGGATTTTGCCGCATGGCTCACCATTCCGGGTACGCCGGTGGATTATCCGGTTGTGCGGTCGAACAGGACAGACTACTACCTGACGCACCTGTTCAGCGGCGAAAACAGCAAGCTGGGATGCCTGTTCTCGCTGCCGTCGGCGGATTATCAGACACCGAGCAGGAACATTGCCATCTACGGGCATCACCTGAGCCATAGCGACGCGATGTTCAGCAGCCTTGTGCAATACAAGGATTCGGGCTACTGCGCCGCGCACAGCATCATTCAGCTGGACACGATTTACGGCGAACGCACCTATCGGATTTTCGCCGTCGTCAACATGCAGGTTGGTGACTGGGATGCAGCGGCGGCTGATTTTGCCAGCGGACAGGCGTTTCAAGCGTATGTAGACCGCGCACGAGCCAAGGCACTGTACGATTCAGGCGCGGCAGTCGGTGCGGATGACCACATTCTGACCCTGATTACCTGCGACCGCAGTGCGGGCGGTGCAAGCGGCCGTCTGATTGTGCTGGCGGTTCAAGAATAATACTATTTTCGGATTCACCTGAGCCATCTGCTTGCGCCTTTTCCCCGCTGTCGTCCGCTTATTCCACTTAGCGTAGCGCTGCTACGCTGCGTTTCATTCGCGTTAGACAGCGTGAAAAATTCGCGGCGCATCTTGGCTCATTTTCATCCGAAAATAGTATAAGAAGGAGAAGCAAATGAAATTGAAATCCAAATTGAAACGATTTGCATCATTGATGCTGTCTGCGGCGCTGGCGCTGACCTGCATTCCGCTCTGTGCGGCAGCAGAAGAAGCAGCCACGCCCTCGGACATCACAGGAACGGAAGTCATTGTGCTTCCGGCAGAAGAACAGGCGCTTCCACCCGTGGAGGAAGCGCCTGACGAATCCGCATCCGATGTGCCGGATGAGCCGCCCCATGACGAAATGCTCCCCAATTCGGAGGAAGAAAGTTCGTCGGACAACCGTCATCCTTTGCAGGCGGCGATTGAAGAACATGGGTATGTCTACGTCCGGACGGTGCGGGCAGTCAGCGTGTACGCCAGCGCAGAATCGCAGGAGCGCATTGTTTATGCCGCGGCTGATGATGCGTCCATTCTGCTGGCAACAGCGTTTTTCGGCGGTCATCAAGCCGTGCAGGTGTGGTTTCTGGACGCGGAACAGCAGATTATCAGCGGCTTTGTACCGGCAGCGTCGCTGGATACCCGCTATTTGACGGATGCGGATGTGTCGGGCATCGCCGACGTGCCATCCTGCGACGGAATGACTACCTTCGGTCAAAAGCGATTGTTCGTGGTCAATGGCAGCCGCCCGGAAGAAGCATCTGATGAAGAAGAAACGCCCGCGGATGCACCTTCGCAGGACGCGCCGCACCAAGAATCGAATCTGCCCGAAGCGGATGAAAGCGGCGCTTCGGAGCAGCTGGATGCCGCAGAACCGCCGGATGCTTCGGTACATCCGGAAATTAGCAGCGCGGAAGAAATCGACGAAACGGTGCCACCTGTAAGTCTCGGCGATTTTATCAGCGTCAGTACGGACACGCGCGTCTTTTCTGCGGTGGATGATGATGCGTCCGAAGCGTATTTTTCCAGCGAGTATCAGGGCAATTTCGTCAAAGCAGCTGCGGTGAAGGTAGTAGATACTGCGGAAGATGCTTCGGGGATGGCATGGTATCAGGTGCACTTCCTGTACGGCGATTCTTTCCCCAGCGGCAAGATGAAGTGGACGGCTGACGAAACGGTGTGGGTGATGGCAGCGGAAACCGGCGAAACGGATGCGGATGCTTGCACGGTAACGGACTTCGCGTATCCCAAAGAAATGCTGCGCCTGCTCCGGGAAATGCAAACGTATACCGCAGAAACGGATGGATTCAGCCTGAAGAATATTCATGGCAAAATCGGCAGCTTTCAGGCGGGACAGTCGGGGCTGCAAGGAAGTTCCGGCAGGGACGCGGCGTATCCACAGCTGGCGAAATCGGCATCGCACGGCACGATTTATGCGACACCGCACTATCTGGAAACCTTCCCCGTGTATTGCCTTGAGCATACGCTTTCCGGCCCCGGCGAAGGGTCGGGCGCGAACAAAACAGAAACCGGCCCGTATGCGCTGCTGGATATGGAGGCGTTCGTAAACACCGCAGAAGGCGGCGGCGTGAACGGGGTGCGATTCAAGGCGCAGACCATGCACGCCATCGGCTGGGTGCTTCGGCACACCTACCCGTTTATGGTGCTGGATCGCAGTGATGCAAACAACGAAGTGTGGAGCCGTGTCGCGGGTCAGTTTGCTATTCGCGAGGTGATTAAGCAGCTGGAAGGCGCGCAGTACGTCCGCAGTTATTGGGACATGGATAATTTCTACGCCTTCTCCGGCGGCGCACCGGAAGTGTACCTGACCTATGCCCGCTGGCTGGCGAAAAATGCGATTGCATACGCAAAAATCACCGGGAAAATCACGGTCAGTGGTCAGCGCATCCAAGCGTCAGACGGCGGCTATATCGGTACGGTTACGCTGACGACGGATGCGGATTTGATTCGGATTTCCAAGGCAGCGGGCAGTATCACGGGGAACAGCGGCGGTTCGGATGAAGCGTACTACTATGTCAAGAGCGGCGATACCATCCGGATTTTGTCGGACAAAAGCAGCTTCTTCGTTTATATGGAATCAATTGCGTCCAGCGCGGAAGAAGCAGGTTTTCTGGTCGGCATCCCCAGCGCCTCCATCCAGAAAGTGCTCGTCCCGATTGACGGTACACTGTACCCGCTGCAATCCGCCGTTGTCACGTTTGAACTGCTGTATGGCACGGTGTTTGTGACCAAGCAGTCCATGGACGGCATTTTGCTGCAAGGCGCGGTGTTTGAGCTGCTGGATGAATCCGGCGCGGTGCTGGCAGAAGCAGTGACGGATGCGCAGGGGCGTGCCGTTTTTTCCGGGATTGCACCGGGACGCTATCAGGTTCGCGAGAAAACCGCGCCGCAAGGGTATCGGCTGTCGGTTGTCTCGGCGCAGGAAATCATGGTGACGGCGGGGGCAGACACGGCGTGCATGTTCATCAACGAGCGCATGATGGGTATCATCCGGGTCATCAAGACGGACAGCATGACGGGAAAACCGCTGCCCGGTGTCACGTTCACGGTGACGAGATTGACCGCGCCCGCATCGGACAATGCTTCCAACATTGGCAAGGTTGTCGCAACGATTACGACGAATGCGGATGGCATCGCACAGACCGAAGCGCTTCCGTGGGGAGAATATCGGATTGCGGAAACCAATGCGCTTGACGGTTATGTGGATACGGACTTTGTGACCATCGTTCAAATCAAATAACAGGAAGAAGAAAAATGAAGCGGATGAAGCAATGGATGCACTGGGTGCTTGCGCTGGTGCTGCTGGTGATGAGCCTGTCTGTTCCGGCAGCAGCGGCGGAAACCATCACGGTGAATGTGACCAACACGCCCGTGCGCGGCAGCGTGGCGCTGGAAAAGACCGGCTTGCAGCTGGTGCGCTTTACGGACGAGCAGGATGAATGGGGCAATACCGTCATGAAGCCTGTTTATCAGCAGGGGTATTTGAAGGGCGCTGTGTTTGAACTCCGCGCTGCGGCGGATGTTGTCGGCAAGGAAGGAACGGTTTTCTACAAGCAGGGGGAACTGGTGCAAACACTGACCACCAGTGCAGACGGCGCAGTGAACTCGAAGCCGCTGCCGCTGGGCAGCTACTGCTTGCAGGAAGTTTCCGCTCCGGACGGCTATTTGCTGGATGATACCCCGTATCCCTTCACGCTGACGGCGGCAGGCAAGCAGACGGCAGTGGTGGAAGTGAAAGTCTCCGCTGTCAACACCTATCTGCCGATTCGGGTGACGCTGCACAAACAGCAGGAAGCGATTCGGGTGGATGAAACGGCGGACGGCATGATTCGCTCGTCCATCGAGACAGTTCCCGGCGAAGGCTGCGTGTTCGGCTTGTTCAATGCAGGGGTGATTGCCTACGGCGACAGCCAGAAGCTGCCTGCCCATACGCTGATGGCGACTGGCATCACGGATGCCAAGGGCAATTTGACATTCTCCGGCATGTATCCGCATGGCGCATATTATGTCAAAGAACTGTCCGCGCCGGATGGCTGGCTGCTGAATACCGAGCAGTACCCGGTGCAGCTGACACCCGAAAACATGGATGCAGCGGAGGAGGCAATCGCAATCACGCTGGATGCGCCTATCCTGAATCGCCTGATTTACACGCCGGTGACGATTACCAAGCGGGACGTTGCCGGCAAGGAAACGCTGCCCGGTGCGCTGATTGAAGTGTACGATGCGCAGGGCAGCACCATTTACCGCGCGTATACGGATGAAAACGGTCAGCTGCCGGACATTCCGCTTGTTCCCGGATCGTATACGTTCAAGGAAACCTATGCGCCGGAGGGCTATGCGCTGAATGTGGCGGTAAAAACCTTCACGGTAACAAGCGAAGGAAAAATCATCGGGGAAACCGAAATCCGGGATGAAATCAACAAGATTCAGCTGAAAAAGGTCAAGGAGAACGGCGAGCCGCTGCCCGGCGCTGTGTTCGGCATTTACGATGCCAACAACACGCTCGTGCAGCAGCAGACTTCCGATGACAGCGGTTATCTGACCTTCTCGAAGCTGGGGTACGGCACTTATACCATCCGGGAAATTCAAGCGCCTTACGGCTATCATCCATCCACCGGCGAATGGCAGGTGACGATTGACGGCACTTATCAGAACCCTGTGCAGATTCTGACGACGGTGGTCAATGAGGATGCGCCCGGCTGGATTCGGGTCATCAAAACGGATGCACTGGACGGTCATCCCATTGCGGGCGTTCGCTTCGACATCTACGCCTTGAATGAGGACGGCAGCACGGGCGACTTGGTGTCCACCATGCTGACGAACGACGACGGCGTGGCAATGTCCGAAAGTCTGCTGGTCGGCGACTACATGGTCAAGGAGCATGAAGCGCCCGTCGGCTATGGAAACAGCCTGTGGAGCGAAAAAGTGACCGTCGTCATGGCCGAAACCGTGGAGCGCAGCGTGACGAATATCCCCATGCAGGGGCAGGTTCGCATTGTTAAGACGGACGCGGAAACGGGCGGAAGTCTGGCTGGCGCAGTCTTTACGGTCATCCGCGTGAGCGGCTTGCCTTCGCATGGCAAGGAAGGGTGCGGCGAGGTTGTGGCGGTCATCACCACGGATGCGGAAGGGGTGGCAGTCACGCCTGTGCTGACGTGGGGCATCTACGAAATCCGCGAAACCACCGTGCCGGACGGGTATCTGGACAGCGGCTGTGTCGTTACCGTTTCGATTCCCGGCAATGCTGACTGACAAGGAAACGGGAGGCATCCATGAACACAAAACGAAACATTCTGCCCATGCTGCTGGCGGCATTGCTGCTCTTCTGTCTGCCGATTGCATCACTGGCGGAGAACGTGCCCATTCAAAACGTCAGCATCCTCAATACGCCCATCAAGGGGCAGATTCTGCTGGAAAAGACCGGGCAGATGCAGACGACGGGTGAACAGGGGTATTTGAAAGGCGCGGTATTTGAAATTCGGGCGGCGGAGGACATTATCGGGCAAGACGGCACGCCGTGGTATTCATGCGGCGAGCTGGTCGCCACGATGACCACCAGCGGCGAAGGCGTTGAGAAAAGTCCGCTGCTGCCGCTGGGCAAATACACGGTCAAGGAAATCAGCGCTCCGTCCGGGTATGTGCTGGATTTGACGACGTACACCGTAGAAATTCAGGCGTCGGATCAGGAAACGCCGATTGTTTCCGCTACGGTTTCTTCAATCAACCATCCCGCCGAAATTCTGCTTCAAAAGACCGAGGCGGATGGAAAGGCACTGTCAGGGGCGCAGTTCGTGCTGCTGGATGCGGACGGACGCGAAACGGCATCGGCTGTTTCGGATGCAGACGGGCTGGTGCGCTTCCGCTTCGTTCCGCAGGGACAGTACACCATTTGCGAAACGTCCGCGCCGGATGGGTATCTGCTGAACCGCAGCGCAATTTCGGTGACGGTAACGCCGAACTGGACGAATGCGGAAGAAACGATAGCGACGGTGGTGAATCAGCAGAAGAAAATCCAGTTTATTAAGGTGGATACAGCCGGAACGCCGATGGCAGGCATTCTCTTTAAGCTCATCAACGCGGAAACAGGCATTGTAGCAGAAACGGCTGTCAGCGACGAAAACGGTGCGTTTGCCTTTACAGCATTTGATTATGGCGTGTGGACTGTCCATGAAGCGGCTGCCCCCAGCGGTTACAGCCGCATGGCGGACTATCGCTTCCAAGTGGATGACAGCTGGTCGGGAACAGCGCCGGTGCTGCTGGTAAACATTCCTGATTCTTATGCGTTCATGAAAGTGGGTGCCGATGGCAAACCGCTGCAAGGCGTGAAATTTGCCCTGCGGGATGCGGACGGCAATCTCCTGCAAACGCTGGAATCCGATGAGAACGGCATTGTCCGCGCCGAGCACTTGCAGAACGGCACTTATTATTTGCAGGAAACAGAAACGCTGAAAGGATACACCCTGAGCGGCGATGTCCGGAAGCTGGTCATTGACGAGCACTACAAGATTCCCGAAGAAATGCCGCAGTGGGTCAACTACACGACGATTCAGACCGGCGTGCAGCTGGCGGCATCGGGGGTGATGCTTATCGGCATTGCCCTGATGCTGATAAGCGGCACCATGCTGCTGCTGCGCAGACGGCGAAAGGCGTAAGCGAATGGTGTATCATCAAAAGCTGTTTCTGCGCCGCTTGGAAGTCCCGCCTTGGGCGGCGCGCTGCACTTTTTCATGACGGAGGCTTCCAATGCAGGAAGAAATCGAAAACAAAACGCTCTCCCTCATCATCAATACCAGCAAATTCACTGAAAGGACATTGGCGACGGCGTTCGCGAAAGCGCTGAAACTCGGCTGGAATAAAGCCAAGGAGCATTATCAAGCGAAACCGCAGGGCAGGCAGAGCGTGAAGCAGCTCATCGGGCAGAATCAGGGCGTTGAGCAGACTGCACTGGCTGACCGGCAGGAGGTGAAGGCGTTTGAACGATACGCCCGCCAATATGGGGTGGATTATGCCATCCATAAGGGTACTTCCGACAGCGGAAAAACGCGCTATCTGGTGTTCTTCAAAGCTCGCGACCGTGCAGCCATTGATCAGGCAATGCGCGCGTATGCAATGGATTTTCTGGCGAAGCGGAAGGCGCAGCGGAATGTTCAGCCTCAGCTGGATACGGCATCCCCCAGCAAACAGAAGGAGCGCAGCAGGCAGAAAGGGCGGGAAAGATGAACACTGCCGCATGGGAAAAACGTCTGCTGCTGCATCTGCCCTACGGGGTTATTGGACTTGCCGCGGCGAAGCTGAGTGAAGCATGGCGGCTGTCAGCCGGGACGGATTTTTCCGCGAAATTCCTGCACCTGCGGGATGGCATGGCAATGGCATTCCGAAACGGACTGTCCGGCTTTGTGCCCCTTGACCTGCTGATTGGGTTTCTGTGCGGATGCGCACTGTGCCTGCTGGTACATGCAAAACGCAGGAATGCCAAGAAGTATCGGCACGGCGAAGAATACGGCGCTGCCCGCTGGGGAAAGCCAAACGACATTGCGCCGTTCATGGACGCTGACCCGTGGAACAACATCATCCTGACCCAGACGGAGCGCCTGACCATGAGCAGCCGCCCGGCGAATCCCAAAAACGCACGGAACAAGAACGTACTGGTCATCGGCGGTTCCGGCAGCGGCAAAACACGCTTTTTCATCAAGCCGAACATCATGCAGTGTACCAAAACGAAGGGATACTCCCTTGTGGTCACTGACCCGAAAGGGACGCTGATTACGGAGTGCGGAAAGATGCTTGCTGCTGCCGGATATGACGTGCGGGTTTTCAATGTTATCAGTTTCCAAAAGTCCATGCACTACAACCCGTTTGCGTATATCCGAAGCGAAAAAGACATTTTGAAGCTGGTGACGGCGCTCATAGCAAACACAAAGGGAGAGGGCAAAGGCGGCGACGACTTCTGGGTCAAGGCGGAAACGCTGCTCTATATGGCGCTGATTGGCTACATTCACTACGAACTTCCGCCCGCGGCGCAGAATTTTACGACGCTGATTGACATGCTGAACAGCATGGAAGTTCGCGAGGAGGACGAGGAATACCGAAATCCTGTTGACCTGATGTTTGAAAAGCTGAAAGCGGAAAAGCCGGAACACTTTGCGGTGCGGCAATATGCCAAATACCGGATGGCTGCCGGCAAGACCGCCAAGTCGATTCTGGTGAGCTGCGGCGCACGGCTTGCGGTGTTCGATATTCAGGAACTGCGGGAAATTACGGCTTATGACGAAATTCACCTTGATACGCTGGGAGATAAGCGGACTGCACTCTTCCTCATCATGTCCGACACGGATGCCAGTTTCAATTTTCTGATTAGTCTGGCGTATTCGCAGATGTTCAACTTGCTTTGCGAAAAAGCGGATGATGTGTATGGCGGCAGACTGCCTGTCCATGTGCGCTGCCTGCTGGATGAGTTCGCCAACATTGGGCAAATCCCGAACTTTGAGCGCTTGATTGCGACCATCCGAAGCCGAGAAATTTCGGCGTGCATTGTGCTTCAGGCGCAGTCTCAGCTCAAAGCGATTTACAAGGACAGTGCTGATACAATTGTCGGCAACTGCGATACGCTGCTCTTTCTGGGCGGCAAGGAAAAGACGACGCTGAAAGAAATGGAGGAACTGCTTGGGAAAGAAACAATCGACACATTCAACACCGGTGAAAGCCGCGGGCGCGAGGTATCGCACTCTCTGAACTACCAGAAGCTCGGAAAATCGCTGATGACGATGGACGAATTAGCCGTCATGGATGGCGGCAAGTGCATCCTCCAATTGCGCGGTGTGCGCCCGTTTTTATCCGAAAAATACGACATTACCAAGCATCCGAACTACAAATATCTGTCCGATTTTCATCCGAAGAACGCTTTCCATATCGAAAAATACTTGTCGCATCAGCTGAAACTGCGGCTGGAAGAAGAATTTGCCGCTGTCGAAGTCGAGGTCAGCGGCACGTCCGAGGAAGAGGAAGCGCTTCTGGATGAATGGGCAGAGGAGCTTCAACAGCAGGCTGCCGAATCCGGCGGCCTTTTCTATAGCAATTCTCAAAAATCCAGTCAATAACCATCAGCAGTAAACCAGCCGAAACAATCCTCCGGCGAAACGAGAGCAAGTGCCTCGGCGACCATCAGGGGCAAAAGTGCAGCAATGTTGCAGCCCAGCTTCCGTAAAATAGCCTTCATCTTCGACCACAGCATTTCAATCGGATTCAAATCCGGGCTGTATGGCGGCAGATAGAGTGGAATCATGCCCGCTGCGCGCAACACTTCTTCCACGCCCTTGACATGGTGTGAACGCATGTTGTCCATGACGACGATG
>ENA-OUQS01001155-OUQS01001155.1-human-metagenome-genome-assembly--contig:-NODE-1155-length-24083-cov-10.434909_pt1 | contig 24083 bp, 20 predicted proteins | sample MGYA00248463_ERZ548848 | MGnify/ENA primary metagenome ERZ548848 (study PRJEB26491, sample SAMN04978192) | human metagenome | host: Homo sapiens | study: EMG produced TPA metagenomics assembly of the... | reverse complement strand
TGGTAGAGCACGACACTCTTAATGTTGGGGTCCAGGGTTCGAGCCCCTGAGGGGGTACAAAGCAAAAGACTGATAATCAATGATTATCGGTCTTTTTTGCGTTTATGCTATTCCTTTCTCTTAGGCATTTTCAGGGCAAAAACAGCCCGTTTGAGGGTACAGGGTACACATTAGGCTCCACATAGGGAACTACACATCCAACTGCATATAACAATGTAATCAAATGACATTCAAAGTTATATGCCGCAAAGAAATTATTTATAAAAATTCCACCTCTCCATTGTGCCTTTTATTCTTTCAGGGCAAGCGCAAAAAGGCAGTCGGATTGGGCGTTTCCGTTGCGCTTAAACATTGGGACGCAGAAGCACAAAAGGTAACGGACGACTGCCCCGACAGGGACAATATTCAGTTTCAGATAACAGCCAAAGTAAAAGAGTACGAGAAAAAAATCCAGCGTTTAGAGGTTATGGATATTCCCGTAACCTTTGAAAATCTCTTTGAACAGAACAGCAAGCGATTGAATTGTTCTGTTGGAGAATATCTGAAACAGACCATCGAACGGCTGGAAACACTCGGCAAATACGGCTCGGCATCCAAACACCGTTCCCTACTCTCCCGCCTGTCTGAATTTAGGTCGCTGAACACTCGGTTCGATGAAATAGATTTAGCGTTCCTGCGTGATTTTGAATTGTTCCTGCGTAAAGAGGGCAATGTAAACAACAGCATAGCCACGAAATTTGCCATCTTTAAGGCCGCCTATAACAAGGCTCTTGCAGAGGGTTTGTTTCTCCAAAAGATAAATCCGTTTGCAAAATACAAGGTCGGTAGCCTATGGACACGAACACGGAAGCGAGCCATCACGAAAGAGGATATACAGAAACTCGTTGCGTTGGAGATAGCCCCTAATTATAGGACGGACTATGCCGAGTTTGCACGGGACATATTTCTATTCTCCTACTACACGGCAGGCATCAATTTTACAGATATGGCTACCCTGCGTTACTGCGATATTGTGGATGGCAGGATTTACTACTCCCGCCATAAAACGCAGAAATTGCTGTCCTTTCAACTCGTACCGAACGCCATGCGGATTATCGAGAAATACAGCAAGTCAAACCATTCACAGGAAGATTATATCTTCCCTATCCTCGACCGCTCAGAACACAAAACAGCACAACAGATTTTCAACCGCACACACAAGGTTCTGCGGAAAGTCAATCGGGAGTTAAAGACGCTGGGTGAGCAGATAGGATTGGAAATGCCATTGACTACCTATGTCGCTCGGCATACGTTTGCTACCGTGTTGAAAAGGTCGGGAGTGAATATTGCCATCATTTCCGAATCATTGGGACATTCAGACCTATCCACGACACAGATTTACTTGGATAGTTTCGAGAACAGCCAAATTGACGCGGCAATGCAACACTTGTTATAGGAGTTTGGAGGTCGGCGGCCAATATGGTAACCGACCTCCTTTTTCCTAATGATGGGTAGCCTCCTCATTATCCGAGGTGTTTTTCCAGCATATCATATGTGGCCTGTTCCCGTGACAGCCCCTCTCCTGTCTGGGGTTTCATAATCTCTTGCGCTTGTTCGGCAGTCAGTCGATTGATTTGCTCCACCATCTGAACAGTAAACGCCGTAGGGTCTGCCGCATTGCTGAATTTCTTGGAGAGGTGGGTAATCAGGTACTTTTTGGCCAAGAACGTATCTGGAAATTTGCCTTGCGCGGCCTCATACCATTTGACACTTCGTTCATACCATCCTGCCTCTACAAATGCTTTGGGCAGTTCCTTACTCTTGACACAGGCCACAAGGTCTTTCGGCTTGAGGGAGTTTCCACCCGTACACCAGAGAGAGATGGTTGCCAGCGGACAGCCTTTGCTACGGAGGTACATCGCAAATTCAAAGACCTCATTTTTATTGCCAAGCATCATTGCAGGAGCCGCCATATAATCCGTACCCGTCCACGTCTTTGTGCAGATATTCATTTCTGCAATCAGTGCCGCAATCGACATTTCGACATTCAACGGTTCGCAAATTACGAGGTCATCCAGATTCATTTTCAGATTCAAATAAGCAACCAATCGGTGCTGGCCGTCTACTACTGCGTAATACTTATCGGCCTGCTCATCGGGAATATCATTCCCATCGAGGTCTACCAGATGTCCCTCTTTGTAGAAAATTTCCTCTCCCTTAACGACCGTAATAGGCGACAACTGCCCGTACTCCTTAATGGAATTTTCTTTGGCCTTAACCGTCTTGGTGTTGATCGCGCGGTTGCCCTTGACAAATGCAAACTGGCGTACTTCGTTTTCGATGGTGATGTTCATCTTTTTCATAGTAGTGTATTACTCCGTCCTTTACGGAGGGGCTTCTATTTGCTTCCGACCATCGCCCTCTGGCTGGAGCATCGAGAGGAACGCCCTCCCGACACCACAAAGGTCGATAGAAATTCAGCCCTTATTAGGGAGTAAAACACAGGCCGATTTACTCACCCTCTTCTTTGGGGAGTTTCAAACCTCCTTCATAGGTCTTGGGATGCCGTTGGTTGAAATTGAAATCTCCATACTGTTTCAGAACACCTTTCAGCGAGGAGCTATCGAATGTAAAGGATTCGTTGGTAGTCAATCGACAAAAATAGATGATGCGGGAGAGAAGAAGCATTTTACTGTACGATACGGTCTCGCCTTTCTTGGCTCTCAAATCGGGCATGCCGAGGACATCGAACAATACCTTAAATAGTTTGTACATCAACACCTGCTGTTGAGCCGCACCTAACGATTCTGTGTAATTCCTGCACATAATATCATGCGTCCATACCTTTAATTGTGGTGGTTTTTCATATTTTTCAAGTTCTCGTTTTACAAAACGACGTAGATTCACCAATATCACAGGGCTGTTTGTCTCGTAACGCTCGCTTTTGCGCAACTCCTTATCGTCTGACAGGTAAAGAACGGCTTGTGGATGATTCTCCAGATAATCTTCAATTTCAACCAATATATCATAATCTGTCTTACTGGCATCCGCTGCATTTATTCCAAAATCCATTGTAATATCGTAAATATACAGCAGGGCAAACCAGAATTTTTCAACATCCAATTCGTACCCCTCCAATGTAGCGATAATGTCTTTATTATCGAGGAATGCTTGATATGTGAACGGCGGTTTTATTACCTCTCTATTCATTCGGGAGAGAAACCGCAAATTCCAGTCGCTCAAACAATAGTCCTCGCCATCCCAACCGACATTGATTTTGTCAGTCAGTCTATTGACATATTCCATAGCTTCATCATTCCAATTCTGAGGTGTTGTATAGCCCATAATCGTAAAGTTTTCGGTTACTCAAAGATAATGAAAGCCTGCAAGAACAGCAACCATAAGACTTCGATTAATTTTTTTGTAAAATATTATGTTAAATATTTGGATTTTGATAAAATGCTTTATACCTTTGCATATCATTTCACGTACAAGGGTAATTCTTGTTTCTTCCATAGAAAATATGTTATAGGACGGATAAGGACGGCATTATATGCTGTCCTTGTCTTTGGTCGATAGTCACATATTTTTTGAGTGTGAAATGAAGATTTCCTATAAAGAATGTATTTCAGAATCAGAAAATATGGAAGATTCCAATTAAAGAGATAGTAGGTTTTTGAATGACAGAATAGACAGTTGCTCAAATCTGTCCTATGCAAACTGCTCAAAAGTGTCCTATATATACATTACCTACTTATACACTACCTATTAAAGTCGTACCGACCATGTACTACCATATCAAAGACCGCAGGTGATTCGAGAACCGCAAACAGGCCAAAGAGCATTATGGCGTTGCCTGTTTTCGCAAACTGCTATACTTAAAAGAAATCATATTTACGAACAATCAAAATTCCATTGCTAACGATGAATTATACAGTAATCCCCAAATCAATCGTGAACTTTCAGACGGGCAACAGTAAACCCGTCGATATTTACGTGTGAGTGACCATTAAATGTTGTTCCAATCACAAGACGAACATTTCCCATGTAACAGAAGAAAAGCTATCCTTACTGACGGGATTGGATGAACGAACCATACGACGGAGCATTAAACGCTTAAAAGACGCAGGTTATCTGACCGTGCAGACTACCATTAAAGAAGATGCTGACAGAGGTTTTATAAAGCGAAATTCCTACTATATAAAGCCAGAAAAGAGCAATTATTTCTTCCTCGATAACAGTTACTTTAAGAGGAACTATTCCGCCAAAATTGCAGGATTTCTGCTCTTATTAAAGGCAATATGTCTTAATAATACAGATACCGTCCAATGAAACAATAGTCAAATTTCGCAGGCTATCGGATTATCGAGAAATACAACCGCCGTACTATTAAATGAATGTCAGCAATTAGGGCTTATTAAGGCTATAGAGAAAGGCTATGAACTGACGGCAGGCTGTTTTATTAATTCAGCAGTCAAAAAGACAGATGCAGGGATTTATAAGGATATATGTGATTTCTGCAAGGTGAAAGGCGTGGCTGTTCCTATCTGGGATAAGCTGGCTATGAGCGTACTACTTACCAAGTACAATGCTATCGACGTGCCGAGTAACGAGCCAATAAGCATAACCTACCAACTCGATAAACGATGCAAGAACCTGCCTGAAAAGGTATCGTTGCCATACTTTATAAAGGCCCTCGATATGCAGGAACAGTATCGGGAGGTGATAAACCGAGATAAGCTGGATAAGGATGATTTCAAAGGTTTTGAGTTTTAGATACACAGCCCTCGTGCTTACACACGGGGGCTTTCTCTATTGAAATACTCCTTATACGAAGGATACAAAAGATAAATAATAAACGGAATAACAACTGACGGAATTGTGGGCTATTACGAATCAAAATAAATTACGGAAAGATTCTATTTTGCGTTCTTTGATAATATCATCATCCCCAACATGTCCTATTAGTAATGGTGAATTTGGATCATGTAATTTATGCTGTGTAGCCACCTTACCCTGATTGAAATTAGCGTAACAATATAAACAATTGTGGCAACATGTATTATATTCTCCAATATCAATACTAGTTATACATCCACATTCTGACCTTTGATATTTATCTTTTTTTACCCGAATCGTTTGGCCAGCAATTTCTGAAATTAGAATATCATCTATACATTTACCTGCAATAATGCCGAATTGATGTAGATCATATTTTTCAGCGCAAGTTTGCACTTCAATATTATATTCGGATGCCGTTTTAGCAATAAATTGAGAAATATTGAGGACTTCTTGTTCTGTCAAATCTCTAGCTGAGGTGTTTTTAAGATTCCGTTCTGTTTTTTTATAATTATCAATGAAACTTATTGTACAATGGTTGGTATACTTATGCAGACGCTCTATTAACCTTGCGAAATATTCTTTATGATAATCGATATTAATAGTATTGGTGAATAAGATTGGATCGTATCTCCATATTACCCGATTAGGCCCTATTGTATCGGATAATGCCTTGAAAGTATCTATAACGTCGTGTTTTTTGGGGACATACTTCTCCAATAATGTATCGTAAGGATTAATCGTAAATTGGAAATAATAATTGTAGGCATCCAATTCCTTGAGTCTACTCAACATCGGTTTTGGATTTTTAGACCAAAAAACGATGCAATCAATTAACTGTGGAGTTAATATTATCTTACTAATTTGATGAATATTCATTGGGTTTCGTACATATACGAACCCCTCTTTTATCCTATTGAAAAACCATGTAGAATAAAATGCAGGTATGTCTGTCCTTCTGCTAACACTGAGTATCATGACTTGGAGGCTTTTACGATTATCAATTGGCAGCTATTACATATAGAGAATGGAGCAAAATGTTGAACATTACGGGGAATTGACCATAAAAGGGTACTATGCGGGTATTGCTCTCCATATATTGCTTCTGTTACTCTCTGAGGATGGAAATAATGCTTGGAAATATTGTACTCATATTTAGCATCTTTCAGTATCGCCAACTTATTTGCTAAAACATCCATATAATCTAATGCATACTTAGGCTGTCTACAATTGAAAGTCCTAAAATCTATATCATTTATGATAACGCACACATTATCTAGTGATTGTATCTTGAAACATAGAGATAACATAAAACTCCGCACTTCTTTTAATGTCGATCGTTTGCACAAATCGGACAACATGTAATTTAGAATAATAAGATTTGGAGCATCTTCATGTTCAAAACAATTTTTATTTTCAATCTTGAGATTATTATCTAAACTCTCTTTGATGAAATTTTGGACATCATTCCAAGAATGATTAAAGTCAAAGCCTGTAAAATCAATAGTTTTATTTTGGAAAATTCGAATGTGTTCTGTGGCATAACGTAGTCCAAAATATTCAGAACAAGGGCCACACCCTATTGACCACACTTTCCACAGTTGATAATGTTTTACAGACTCAAAATTACTTAAATATTCAATGGCATATGCAATTTCAGAGGCATAACGATATGCATGCTTTATAACATAATTGTAAATTAAATTCGGGCAATCATAATGCCTATCTGTGGTATTATTTCTATGAATATATTTTATACAAGGGTAGCAAGAATGATCCAGATCATTGCTATAACAATGATTGGCGCATGATGCACAATTACCGTCTTTGTGATAATGATTAACACAATATGAAATCAAACGATTCAACATAAATACTTCAATTTAAGATAAAGATAATAAAAAAATATTGAATCATAACAAATTTATTCTCCGTGCTAAGACAGTTAGATCAAAGCCCCTCCCCCCTTATTGAATGTAAAACCTAAAAATATGGACAGAGAAACAAGGGCAAAACGCATTGCAGATTTGCATGTGTTTTATGGGCAAAACGAGGTGGTCGAGGCACTAATCCGTGCAGGTAAAATCGACGAGGAATACATGTATCCCTTTGTCGATACGGACGACGAGGTTTTCGAGTGGTGGCTGGTATCGCCTTACTTGGCACAGAAACTCAAACAGCAGGGTGAAGTCATAATCGACGCACTCGGTTGCCATTGGTGGGGACGCACCACGAGCGGACAGGCAGTCTACATGGATGCCGCGATACAGGAGATTGCAGGAGCGCAAAACTCGGCCTGCATATCGACATAGCATAACTGCAAATTACAGAGATTAGGGGCATTGCAATTCCGAGAAGATTTTGCAGTTCCTAATTTCTGTTTTTATGATGGCGTAAGGTCGATAATTGTAAACACGAACCATCTGCAACTCATAATTACAGAGGTTATGCAGGCGTAAAGTCTATTTTTAATCTGCAACAGTTCCGAGAAATCGGAAAGATGTTTTGCTTTTTAGTTTGTCTTGTCTATCTTTGTGGAACATACGACAAACACGGAAAGTGTTGCTTGTTCTCGTTGAACGAACGTAGGAAGTCTTAGATAGCAACAAGTCAGTCTGCTTATATTCAGTAATATAAATCCGAGCATCGTCCTAATAAGCAACAATACAGAAACAAAATCAAGGATTTAAGCGATTCTTCGTTTTTTACATTGCAGTTGTTTTCTGTCTTTTCACTTGCTGGCATTCGCAGGCCTTTTTAGCTGCGACACTTGGCTCGCATACGATTATTCTCGTTTCATGGCTACGACTGCAAAATAGCCTCGCCTATTATTGCATCCAAAAGAGAAAGGAGACAAAGCACTATTTCATCTCAGATTCTCCGCATCATCTTGTTCTCTGTTAAGATTGTTCATTCCGGCATAGGCATACCGAAAAACAAATATGCCTGCCTAAATATAGTTTACTTTGATTTAGCATATATAAGGCTAATGCACAAACTAAACTGAATCTCCGACTTTTTTCCTCTCTGCTTTCTGAAAACGCACAGCCAAAAGAGAAGACAATGTTACTGCGTATTTTCTCTTTTCGCTGCAACCTTGTCGGTGATACTCCATAATTTCACGGAATTATCCAATCCGATATACTATTCGCATCGCATTTTTCAAAAATTGTCGTATCTTTGTTCCCGCGAACAGTATTACAAAAATCTATTTCTACCAAAGCTCTGAAAAGCATTTGGTATTAACGGAATGTGCAGAGTCATTGGGGAGCGATCCCGCGAATGGCACTTTGCAGAGCTTAGAAATAGGTGATGTACTGTTCGCAGCTGCACATTCTTTTTTGTACCATTATGCGAACAGTACATCATCGAGTCCGCGTTACGACGCAGACCGGTCGCAAGACCAGCCGCCGGCGGTTCCCGTCGCGCAACATTCCGATTCTTTTCCATTCACATCCGCCCGATTGACAACCAATTGTCAGTCAAACCATCCATGTTCTTTGTCATGCCGTGCGCACGATAAGGACAGCCACTTTATTGTCAAACAATCAACATTCAATCAAATGGAAACGAATCGAAACATCATGCAGGAGCAACTTGCGCAAACCATAATTCCCGAAACGATAGCCGAATCGCAAATCGCGTCGGCAGCCTCCGCAACGGCTCAACCGACCGATGCCGCCGAGTTGCCATACGACCCTGCGGAAGCCGCCCGAATCGTCCGAATCCTTACCGACGGATATTTCGATCCCGAATACATCCTGCTTTTCGGCAAGTTAGTCGGCGGCACGCCTCACAGCGATCCTGCGGCGTATGATCTGCTCATGGTGGTGCGCGAAACGCCGAGATTCAACTGGTTTCAGGCCAAACGCATACTGCGTTACAAAATGCCTTATCGACACCGTAAAATCACCTACATCAACCTTTATATTCTGCCGCTGAATTACGTCGAATCGAATCGCACGCCATTCCTCTACTTCGCCCATGCAGAGGGTAAGTTGCTCTATTGCAACGGACACTACTGTTTCCGACGTCCGAAACGTCCGGTCGACTTCGCACGAGCATATGCCGACGCCAGGTTCCATTACGATACTTTCCGCACGCTCGGCAACGATCTGTTAGAGCAGGCGCAGGACGCTTTCGTGGACGGGCACAACGTGAGGCTGGCGGCGCAATTCACGGCGCAGGCTGCGGTTTACTTCTACCACACGCTCTATTATGTCTATCACGGCATGTCGTTCGATCTGCATGACCCCATAGTGATGCACGACCGCATGCGGACCCTCTCGACGAAATTGATGCTCGTCTTTGACGACAACCATATCGAGAACATCTTTACGATTCCGAGGCTGAAAGAGGTGCTGATGAAGACGACATACGATGCCGAATTCTATATGGCGCCGCAAGAGGTGGAGTTGCATATGGAGCGCGTACAGCAGGCCGCGGAGATCATCGAGGGCTGCGCAGGGCTGAGACTCGAATTGTATAAGGAGTTAAGCGAGAAACAGTAGGTCTATTCGAAGCAGAAACGAGGGTTGGGGAATACGCGATTCTCCAATCCTCGTTCTGTATCGGCCATTATTGTTTTGGGGGAGGGCTGCAAGTACAAAATACGGTCTATTTCGCTTGTACAATTCATTTCTATTTTGGGAGCGTCTTTGCCGAATGTAAAATTGCAACGGGCTTGCCCGATGTCCACTGAAACTCCTTTCGGGGGAGCCTAATACCCCGAACGATCGAAATCAATAGGGGGGGGGTGGACGAATTATCTGCAAGCAGAGGTGTAAAAAATGTACAATATAGGTGTGATAATGATATGGCAACGATTTATTTATTTTCGGTATCGAAGTCCAGCATATTGGCTGAAAGGCGATCGAAATCAGACTGAAACAGATGATCCTGTATTATCCTATATTTCTCAAATTCGCTCTCGGCATACTCTTTTGCCTGTTCTGCCGTCACAGTTCCAGCATCAGCCAAGACTGCTCTGTCGTCACTCTGCAAGAATTTATCTATACGGGCAGCCCAATCTTCCATCGTCATGGGAATATGGCGTTTGGCTCTATCTTCAGCCAAGTCGAGAAAGGCATTGACAATTCTTCCCATAGACTCCAACTCCGTTTCTTTCAAATAATTCTTAGCTATCGTCACATCGGTTTTGACAATTTTGCCATGAGGCGCTTTCTCCCATGAGGTCAGTCCCATATGTTCCTTATCCGCATTGGCTCGTTCCACAATCAACTCGGCTGCCGTATGTCCGTGAACGGCATAGTGCATTTTGTTCTGAACTTTCTGAAAAAATAGGCGGGTTGTCGGGGCATCCCTGTTATAGTCGATACTCGTGGCATAAATATCCGTCAGTTTTTGATAGAACCGACGCTCGCTCAATCGGATTTCCCGTATTTCGGCAAGCAGATGCTCGAAATAGTCTTCGTTGATGAATGTCCCGTTCTCCATCCGCTTTTTATCGATAATATATCCTCGAATGGCGAATTGTCGCAATACATAAGTACACCACTGACGAAATTGTGTGGCACGAACCGAGTTTGCCCGATAGCCGACGGAAATGACGGCATCCAGATTATAGTATTTGGTGGCATACTCTTTGCCATCTGCGGCAGTTCGTCGGAATTTCCGACAAACTGAATCTTCCTGTAATTCTTGACTATGGAAGATATTTTGCAGATGCTCTGTAATGGTAGAGCGGCTTTTGTCAAAAAGAACAGCAATAGCATCCTGTGTCAGCCACAACGTTTCATCCTGATATAGAACTTCCACACCGTCAGCCTTGCTATCGATCTGGAATATAAGGAACTCTGTCGTGCTGTTCCTAATTTGCAATTTATCTTTCATTTCAACTATTTTTTCAAACTTCTTACGCAATTCACCACCTGATAGTCCAAATCGGGGAACAGACGGAAATGTGCCGCACCGCATTTAATCTTTGCTTGCTCATCCGCACGCAGCTTCGAAATATCGACGGTCGGCGTTCCGGTATCTTTCGTTTCCGCAACAAAGTATATCCTATTGTCATCTTCGAATACGACAGCCCAATCCGGATTGTAATTTCCGATCGGTGTCGGAATTTTGAACCAACAAGGTAATTTGAAATAGAATTTTACTTGATCGCTCGACTCGCAATCTTGGGCAAATCGATTCTCGACAGCAGAATCCAGCGGAATGAAATTGTCGTAAATTGTCTTGTCCCTTTTCGATACCTCAAACGTAACTTCATCCTTATAGGTTTCCCAATCTTCAAACAGCCGCATTTCGTAGGTACAATCACCCAATCTGCGATATTCAATGCCGTCAATCATCATTTTGTGAAGCTCGCGCTTGATGGAGGCAATAGCCAAATCCATAAACAACTGCGGATTGACCGCCAAATCATTTATGCGCCCGGATTCCGCGATAATACGCATGATAGTATTGCGAGTCAATTCGGTATGCCGCTGGATATATCCGAGCATATCGGGAATAACATAGTCTGATTGACTGGTCGAAATCCTATCCCCTTTATATTGAGATGCAATACCCGACGAAGTAATTACTACCTCGTTTTTAATCGAATAAACCGACGGCTTCTCAATCTTAGGTAAGTTTTTAATCGCCTGCCCTGCGTTTCGGATCAGTTCCTCTGTATCGTATTTGACGCGATAGGTAGTTTTGGTTTTCAGCTTCTCCCAGATAGCAAGGAACAGCGGATCCGCCTCGAATCCCTTCCGATATGTAACGGCAATTCTGTCTCGTTTGGGCTTGATACGGTTGCCAAAATCAACGCCGCAATCCTCTTTTAACTCGCTCTGCAAAGCTTTCGCAAAGTCATTATAGGCTTCATTCGCTACAACCGTCAGTCGATTGATATTTTTATCATAGATTCTTACTCCATCCTGATTGACAGCCAATCGCAAACCTCGTCCGATTTCCTGACGTTTCTTCATTTCGGATTTGGTCTCGTTCAGCGTGCAGATCTGAAAGACATTCGGATTATCCCAACCTTCACGCAACGCCGTATGAGAGAAAATGAACCGCAGAGGATTGTTGACATCCAACAACATCTCCTTGTCTTTCATTATCAGGTTATAGGTGTTATCATCAGCTTGGGTCTCTCCGGATGTATCTTTCAGCTGTCCTTTTTTATCATGCGAGAAATAGCCGTTGTGTATCTTCTCGATGGGATATTTATTCAGCGGCTGATATATCGGCTTTGCAATTAGCTCATTGTATATCTCTTCGAACCATACGGCAAATTTGCCCTCAACAGGCATCCCCTGCGCATCGTATGAACGGTAATTCGCCACACGATCTATAAAGAAAAGCGACAGCACTTTTATACCTTGCTTATTCAACTTTAACTCTTTGTTGAGATGCTCCTCGATCGTTCGACGAATTTGGAATTTCATTATCTCATCATTCAGACCGCCCTGCTGCTGACCTTGGCATAGAACCTCATTATTGGAAAATGAAACGAACCCGTTCGACGCATCTATGCCTTCGACAATAAAACCATTCCGATATATCTCCCGATTATTAGATAGATTATATAAATCGTCTCCTACTTTTACCGCCACGCTCTTGCGCTTAACACCGTCTTTGTCGTTTACATCAATAGTGATTTTCGCTGTAATTTTCGTTTTCGTGGCTGTTATAGCGGTCAGTTCGACAAACGCATTGTTTTGAGAATTTTCTTCCAGCACCGAATCTACTTCGATTTGCTTGACCAATCCCATATCATACGCTTTTACGGGATTCAGACTGTATATCAGATTATAGCGATTACGATGCGTTGCCGAATAACGGAGTGTACATAACGGATTGAGATTGGCTATGGCTGCCGACCGCTTCTCCGACTCCATATTCTGCGGTTCGTCCACAATAACGATAGGACATGTCGATTGTATAAATTTTATAGGCTCCTGTCCGTTCAGTTTATCATTGGGCTTATTGATGACATTTTCGTCCTTGGCAAAAGCATCGATATTGATAACAAGAATCTCGATATTATCGCTCGTGGCAAACCCTCGCAACTGCGAAATTCGGTTGCGGTCATATACTTTGTAATTGACGGGGATATTGTCATACAGCGTTTGGAAATGTTCGTGTGTAATTTGGAGATTCTTCAGTACTCCCTCACGGATCGGTACGGAAGGAACGACTATGACGAACTTTTTGAACCCGTATCTGCTGTTCAATTCATAGATAGTGCGCAGATAGACGTAAGTCTTGCCTGTTCCCGTCTCCATTTCGACGGAGAAATGCATTCCGTCCAGTAATTCCGAAACTGGGACTTCATTCTGCTCCTGAACCTTTTGCAAATTGGCAAGTATCTGTTCATCGGTAAGCGCAAGATGGTTGCCAACTCCGTCTATGAAGTCGAATTGTCCCTCTTCCCGCATACCGTACCGATAGTCGGAATCTTCAAGCGTCTGCCCCTCGAACAATCCGACAACCGCACCAATAGCCTCTTGCTGATACTCTAAATTGGGTTCAAAAGTCAGTTTCATGTTTATTGAATCATCCTATACTAATTACTATAAATATCTTCTGAATGCGATTTACGCCTGTAACAATACTTTTAACAGATAGGGAAATATTCTGAGAATGACTATTATGAAAGACTTTATTATGTATTCTTTTTATATAACCAATCATTCTATCACCTTTATATACCTGTATGGCATACTTGTCATAATTATTCCCAATCTCTTTTTTCCATGTTAATTGATCTTCAATATTAACATCTCCCGGTCCCAATGTAATATGAGATAAACCACATATATCAGATACGAATGATAGCCCTTTTACAGGTCTATATTCTGCAAGAAATTCATAGTTATCAGTAGCTAATAGCCCTTGGGTATGCGCCAAAAGATAGTATTTATCATTCTTATACTCATCTTTTATATTCCAAAAGGTGTAGTATTCTTGTATATCTTCTCTATCTTGTTTTGTAAGTCGTTGTCCAAATTTTTCAAGAACGCCATCAGAATATTCTTTATCTAAATCCGGAAAATCTGTATAACAAGTAAAACCGTCCCGCATAGCTTCTTGTATATTATTAGAAATGTATGCAAAGCGAGTCCCAAGTGTAACATTTCGACGTATTACACCAACGATATGCCGCCTTTTCCCCGTCCCGGCACGCCATGCTAAATATATATTACCTATCGACTTCATAACTATATTAGTTTTTTTATTTTATTTATTCTTCTATCAATTATATCGCATATTACATCTTTCCTTTCATTTGGCAATAAATACGCATTATAATTTGCGTCTAATTCTTTATCGATATTGAATACAATGTCTTTTACATCGTCTTTATTATATCTTCTTAATACTCTGGCAATTTCTCCATTTATGGTTTCTGCGTATTTTTTATTGCTCTCTCTTATTTTGCAAATCAGCTCAAAATGAGAGACTTTCTTATGGTTTCTATTTGCAGTTTCCCATCTTATTTCTGATACTCCTTTGGCAATATATCTATCAAGATCCAGTGCTTGTAAAGCATCATTCTCAAATTCTCTAGCAAGACAACATCCACTATCATAGATCGGCGCATATATCCCTTTTATTTGCTGAATAATAGAACTATAATCATTACTTTTCAAATTTGGTATAAAAAGAATACGCACTCTCAATTTAACTCTTTCCAGTAATGTGCTAACTTTTGTATTCAAGTGTTTTCTAATGATATTGATTTGTTGTTTAGTGTAGTTATCGAGTCCTGTTTTCAAACATATCACACTCCAATTATCTTGATGCCTGTCACTATTGCCAACGATACTATCAAATACAATCGTATGAAGTATGTCGTCAATTACATATTCAATTTTATATTCATGCAATGCTCGCTCAATAAACTGAAATGTGTACATGTCATAACACTTCTTATTATCTGGATCATAAATTGCATCTGTCCCGGCTAAATACTGTCGCCCTTCTATTAACTCATGATTTGGTAACCCGCTTAACATTGATTTGGATATACATCCGACCTCTTTTTCTGATATTCCAATGTTATAATCCAATACATTAAAACCAAAGTATTGCCCCAATTTAGAAGCTAATATTTCAGACCAAAACTCATATTTATAATATCGTTCCCCTTTATATAGCGATGTCTTATAATAATACAAATTATTATCCTGAGGATTCTTAACAATTTTCTTTTTCCGAGAGCCTCCCGTTTGAAGATGTTGCCAGACCTCCCAATCTGCAATATCGTATACGATACAATTTATTTGGTTCATTTTATATCGTTATAAAGGTTATCCTTGTATCTTTCATTTGGAGGACGGTGTTGGTTTTCAATTGGTCGTTGCCTTCGAACAGACGGTCGAGCGCAATAACTTTTTCGGGGTGGGCAGCCAATACTGCATCTACAGTCTCCTGTGCTGCCGATTCCAGCATCAATATCAACTCACGACCATTGACAGCGTAATAGCCATTTTTATGTTCAATCGTGCTGTTCAAATCCTTGCCGCTTTTCAGCAACAATTCGTAAACCATATTGCCGACGGTGGCATTCTCTGCCACAGGATCTATGAACTCCATTACCTGCTGCCGCCAAGCCTCCGTTTCAGAACCGCGAATCTTACGCCATTGTTTGAAATTGCTGTCGGCAAGTTTGAATACCTTGAATCCTAAATCGGGCATCTTTGTCTGCTGTGCATCGTCAAAATCCAATTGCCCGCTCTGTTTCTCACGTTCGGTTTCTATCTCTGTGCGAATCTTTGCTCCCGCACGACGAATACGCTCTTTGGCGATATCGGCAATTGTTTTGTATCCGGCTTTACCTGCTTCGCTGTTATTGCCACAAAGTTCCGGTATTTGTACGCAGATATATCTTCGAGTACCTCCGTCTTCACGGTTTAACTCCATTATAGCTTGTGCTGTCGGAGCTGTGCCAGCAAAAAAATCTAAAAAAAGCCCTGTTGTCTCTTCGCTGTCAATATATATAGATAATGCTCTTTTTATTAATGATACGGGTTTAGGGAAATCAAAAAATTTTCCACCCATTAATACTTCCAACTCCTTGCTACCTTGGTCTGTGGTTCCAGTATCTTCCTGTTTCCATAAATCTACAGGAACCATACCACCATCCATCTCTGAGAGAAATTTTTTCAATCGAGGATATGTATTTTCACCATTTTTACCCCAATATAGTCTATTCTCTTTGATATGCTTTTCATACGTCGTTTTCTCATATTTCCAAGCATTTGTTGGATGAACAATTTCTTTTTGAGTAATAGGATTGAGCAGTGGATAAGACAAATTTGGTCGTTGCTCTTTTGTTGCTGGATTGACATATGATACACTTGTCCAATCACCACGAGGATCATTGTCAGGATTAGAATAAATTGAGTCTGCTTTTGCGCTTCTCGGTTCTTTGATATTGTTTAGTACATCCGATTTGCGATATACTAAGATCTGTTCAGTTAGAGTCGTGAATGTTTTTGCGTTATTACTTCGTGTAAAACGTTTTTCCCAAACAACCGATGATAAGAAATTCTCTTCTCCGAAAATTTCATTCATTAATAACCTAAGATTATGAGATTCATTCTCATCAATAGATATGAATATGACACCATCTTCGCGCAACAGCGACTTCGCCAGATAGAGGCGCGGCATCATCATATTGAGCCAATTGCTGTGATACTGTCCGTTCTCCCTGCTGTTCTTGCGGAACATTCCGTCGCGAAGCATATATCCCTCATCGTCTTTGTCGCCTACACGACGCATATACTCCTCGCGGCTTTCAGCGAAACGGTCGGGATAGATGAACGAATCATTGCCGGTGTTGTAAGGCGGGTCGATGTATATCATTTTCACCTTGCCGAAATAGCTTTTCTGCAACACTTTCAACACCTCCATATTCTCACCCTCGATGAAGATATTTTGCGTATCATCGAAGTCCACCGACTCCTCACGATACGGTACAAGCGTAGATGCCGAGGCCTCCTGCATAACGCGGAAAGCGTCGCTCTTGCCAGCCCAATTCAGCCGGTAGCGTTCGTCAGCAAAATTCACATCTTCGCCCAATGCAGCGCGCAATTTTTCCCAATCTATCTTACCCTCATCGAAAATTTCGGGCATAATCGATTGCAATATCTTGATACGTTCCTCTTTCGGTGTTTGAGAATATCCTTCCATAATCATATAAAAACACTTCACCCAATATAATTTACAAAAATAATAATTTTATAAATACTGGCAACTATCGAATGGTATATTTTTCGGATAGACAACCCATTGGGCATTCTTTGTTGGTAGCTCCGCTATCTCTCAGAAGCACTTAACACAACAGCATACCTCTCCAAAATCCTACGCATAGATCGAAAATTCGAAACATGGCAAACAATCGTTTTAACCTTAGAAAAATGTTCGCTACCAAGCCTGCTGTACAGCCCGACAACTGTCGGGGTAGCCTAATCCCCCGACAAACATTCGTTGTCGAGAAAGCTGCCATTCAATCTGCAAGCAGAGGCGGTGTAATTGTCCGATATTAGGCTGTCGGGATCTGGCAGAACAAATGAACAAAGGATATATTCGCAGCCGGAACAACAATCATTCATCATACGACGAAAATTTGAACGAGAAAAGGGGAACAGAAAAAAGTTCACAGCGCAATTTTGAACCAACTAATAGCCGGCTATATTTAGGGCTATATATTCAGCCCGCAAAAAAGGTTTATTTTCTTTTTCTCCTATACGCCCCCGTAGTAAAGTAAACCAATTTCCGAACCATGCTCGATTGATTCCGCATCAATCGAACAATCCATTTACAAGGTTCACCGCCTCGTCCTTCTTGCGATTGATGATTTTGGCGTAAACCTGCGTCATCTTCACGTCCGTATGACCGAGCAGTTTCGAGGTCGTGTATAAATCCGCGCCGAGCGTCAGCATCATTGTAGCAAATGTATGCCGAGCTGTATGGAATGAAAATCGCTTGTCGATACCTGCCGCTTTCGCCCATGGTTTGAGCAGAATATTTATATGCGTCGTAGAGGGCAGATCGAACACTGTATCCTCCGCCGACTTGTTGCCTCGTTCGGGCATCCACCGCAGCGCTTCGGGAGAAAGCGGCAGGTAAATCGGCTCTTTTGTTTTCTGCATCACGACCTCCAGCCGATACTGTCCGTTATCCACATAAACGTTTCCCCATTTCAGGCCGATTATATCGCTTATCCGCAGTCCGCAGAAGCAGGAGAACAAATAAGCCTGTTTTACGGATTCGTTTTTCATCGGAGTAGCGATCAAAGCCCGAAGCTCCTCGATGGTCATATATTCCCGCTTGCTTTCGGGACGACGTATCTTGTCCGAATTACCGATTTTCGTAAAGGGATTCAGCTTGATTACGTCGACTCGGACAGCCGCGTTCAACGCTCCGTTAAGTACTCGATAGTAGTTCTGCGCCGTAAATTTAGAAACGGGCTTTCCTTGCGGGCGGTATTCTGTCAAAAGATAGTCGATATATCCCTGACAAAAGGTTTTGTCCACTTGATCCATCGTTACTCGTTCACCGGCATACTCTTTCAGAATTTGAATAGCAACCTTGATCTGGTGTCCGTCCTTCTTGCCGCGCTTTTGCTGGTTATCCATGTAAGTATTCATCCAATCCAGCAGTAACACCACTTCCTTGTCGTCGGCTCGCTTGATTCCCGCCTCGCCGTTGGTCAGTTCGATAATGCGCCGAGACTTGATCGTATTGGCCGCCGTCATGGTCGCTGTATTCCGCTTGCGGGCGTTATCGTCCGTTTCGGGGATGATGTACATCTTGAGATATTCATACGACCGCTTGCCATTACGGTATATGTCGAGATACAGACTCTTGCTGCCGTCGGCCAGTTCTTTCATCCGAAGACGGATCGGCTCTTTGACTTTTGCGGGTTTCTTTACTCTGGGCATAGTTTCTCCTTTTTACTCGTTATTTCTGCTGCAAAAGTAGAAAGAATAATCCGAATCAAGAAACAAATAAGAAACAAAAATGCACCGAAAAAGAACCGAACAACTGCAAAGGATGTGAACAAGTGAAAATGAAATAACCGTTATAATATACTGATATAACGGTATTTTATCTTCATTTGATTAGTTCTTGTTTTCATTTCCGAATCTTGCTTTATAAATGTAGGAAATTCGATTATAGCGGGGAATAGGCAGACATCTTGCCGCGTCATATCCATTCGTGGGTATAGGCGTGGGGCTGTTGCTTATTTATGCTATAAGGTTTCCTACGACCTGTTCAACTAAAATAAGTTTTCGGCACCACGCTTTCTGTTTCATTAAATCCAAAAATTAATCGTCGCATAGGTGCAAGAGCGACAACCTAAACTTATTGCAACTATGAAAAAGTTGTTTCTTATTGTGGCCGCTATGTTTGCGGCAGTTTCTTTCTCGGCTTGTTCCGATGATGATGACAATGGCGGGAAAGCGCCTACTCCCGAAAAATGGGTTAAACAGATCGTCTTTCGTGCTGAATGGGACGAATCATGGACAACCACTATAACCTATGATTCCGAGAATCGTGTTAAAAAAGCAGACGGTTTGAGAAATGATTCTTATGAATTTACCTACAATGGAAATTCGTTAACTGTAAAAGGTAGCGACATAAATTATACATGTAAATTGAATTCATATGGTTATGTAACAGAAGTTACAGAGGATAATGATGAAAAAGACGGAGCAATTTATTATAAACTTGAATATGATAAAAACGGTTATTTGCAACGTGTTGAAAAACGTTATAGTTATAATGAATCTCGGATACGTGTGAGCGAATGTACATGGAGAGACGGAAACCTTGTAGAATATACTGCAAAGGATTACAATGAAGATGATACCGAAATAGAGACGGCCAAAATCTCTTATTCTAAAACAGCTACACCCATTAATATTGACCTACTTTATTTTTCGGGCTATGTTCCTGTTGATGTTTATCCACTTGATTTGCTCGGATTCTGTGGCAGGCAAAGTGCTAAATTACCTGATAAGGTTGATGTCGTTTGGGGATCAGAATCGGATAGCGATGATCTTGGCGTCTACACATTAAATAACGATGGCACTGTTGCAAGAATAGACGATGGTGCTTGGTCTTATGAATTGATTTACTAAACAAAATAGTCAGAGGGACAGACTTGTGCAAAAGGGTTAACATTTAGACCCTCCACACAAGTTTGTCCTTTCTTTATTACTTGCATATTTCATAAATTTTTATTATATTTACATCATAATCAAAGTATAAATTTTAGCTAAAATGAAAAGAAAAACACCAAAAATTGAATGAACAGCAGGTACGGAAACAAAAGAGGGCATTGAATTATCCTATGTTGCCAAATCCGTAAGTTATGACGATGATTTTGCAATGACGCTTATTGTTGCACGCCAAAAAGATAATCCTACACCCATAGAATTTTGATATATGTTTGCATTGGATATAGACTCAGCACAAGAAATATCCATGACTTTTCAGAAGCGAGGACGAGGGTTTGCAGGCATGTCTTTTCTGATAAATCCAGCAATCGAAATACCAGCAATAGCCTTTCCGAATATCGTAACGTTTACAGGATCTACTGAAACCTTGAATATGCTTCAAACGCATATCGACAGCGATACAATCATATTCGATTATACGACAAAGGAGGGCAAACAGGGTGTATTCAAATTCCCGCTGGCTGGATTCAAAGAGAAATATTTAGAGCAGTTCATATAAAAGATATATCCTCGGCCATACGGTCGAGGATTTTTTGTTTGAATAGAATTCTTCGCCGCTAAATATGCTATAATTAAGCCTAATATTCGCATAAAGAATAGCTGTATTTATAATAAATTAGAACCTAATTAAATAACAGCTATTTATGAACGTAGAAAGGCTCAATCTCATAACCTATATATCGCTAATTATCATAGTAATTGCATTCTTTTTTTGCCTGTTCTATGTTAGCAGGCAAAGAAAGTTAGGGACACTTATTGTCAAACGACGTTGGATTGAGCAATTACCCTCTATGATTTCCACTTTGGGAGTTCTTGGTACATTTGCAGGTATTACAATAGGTCTTCTTTATTTTGATACAAAAAATCTTGATGATAGTATTCCGAAACTTCTTAGTGGCTTAAAGACGGCTTTTTTTACCTCATTAGCAGGTATGATTGGGTCCTTATTTTTATCTAAGCAGGTTAATTCGGCATTAGATGAAAAAGATGGTGGTATGTCGGATATAGATATGGCCGCAGGTCAAATTTGCAAAGCCGTAGATGCGATGAATACTACAACAAAAGAAGCTTTTGAAGAACTGAGGAATCAAAATAAACAGCAATTGGAGGTTCAATTGCATTTTTACCGAACAATAAGTGAAACGGTTTCTTCTTTAACAGCTAATATTGGAGAATTGAAAGGATTCTCCAAAAAGTTCGATAATGTCGATGCCGTTACAACCTCAATCAATAGCTTTGTTGGTGAATGTCTTGAAATTACAAGTGGTATTGCAGGTGCTCAAAATGAAATATCGGATGAAATTAAAAATTTCAGTATGGTGTTGCGTAGCGAAGTAGACGAGATTGAAGAAAAGATGAAAGAAACGAATAACCTGCTTGTTGGAAAATTTGATGAATTTTCGGAACTCCTTAAAAAGAGTAATACGGAAGCCCTTGTGGATGTAATGAAAAGCGTTACCGAAGAATTCCAAAAGCAGATGAATTCGCTTATAAATAAATTGATTCAGGAAAATTTCGATCAACTCAATAAAAGCGTGGAAAGTCTGAATGTTTGGCAACAGGAGAATAAAGAAATGATAAGCTCCTTAACTAAACAATATAAAGAGATGACTGCCAATTTTGAGCAAACATCCACAACGTTGACCAAAGTATCTGGTGATACTCGTTTGCTTGTGAGCGATGGTGGCAAATTGAGGCAATTGATTGATGCGCTCAATCAAGTTATTATTGAAGATCAAAAATTCGTTAAGATCGTTGCTCAAATCGAAGAGACGGCTACATTGAGTAAAGACAATATGTTGCAGTTTGAGGAATCGACAAAATCGCTTAATGAATGGGTTCGTAAACAGCGAAATTTCGTTGATGGAGTACAGATACTCATTCAGAAGTTAGAGGAACTCAATAAATTGCGCGACTATAACGAACAATTCTGGCAAAATACAAAACGCAGTTTAGAAGAGGGCGTGGGATTCATTACACAGGGTTCGAGAACACTCAACACACAACTTACGGCATTGGACAAACAATTTTATGCTCGATTGAGTACCACGCTGGCTGAACTGGATGCTTGTATTCAAGCAATGATTAGAAAGAACTGATTATGGCAAAATCCAATGTGTGGATGTCGGTTTCCGACCTGATGACGGGGCTGATGATTATTTTCCTCTTCATTGCCATTGCATACATTAGTCGGGTGCAACAGAATCAGACTGTGCTTACAGATTATGTCGAGACAAAGAATAAATTGTACGACAAATTAGTTTCTGAATTTAAGCAAGATACCGTTAAATGGCAAATGGCAATCGGGAGGGACTTATCCATGAAATTTAATAATCCGACAGTTCTGTTTGCACAAGGTAGCGCATATTTGACCCCACAGTTCAAATCAATTCTCGATGAATTTTTACCGCGGTATTTCGATATTCTGCTTAACGATAATTTAAGGAGCAAAATTCAGGAAATTCGTATAGAGGGTCATACAGATAACGTCCCATATCCTAAAAAACATGCAGATCCTTATGTTGCAAATGTTATTCTTTCTCAGGAACGGGCGCTAAATGTGTTAATATATCTTAGGCAGATGCCCATATTTCAACGATATACAAAAGAGCAGAAAGAGTTGTTGGAATTTTGGTTCACGGCCAATGGTCTTTCGTATGGAAAATCGCTGGACAGCAATGGTGAATATACCTATAAAACGAAGAATGAGATTGATCCGACAGCATCCCGTCGTGTGGAATTCCGCATCGTGACCAGCGGAGAGGAAGTGCTTGAAAATTTTGTAAATAAAAATGCTGAATACGATGGCCAATGACGAACCTATTTACAAATTTGAAAGGTTGAAGTCCTTGCTAAAATCAATGGGGTATCGCATTGATAAAGCCATTGGCTATAAACCCTTAAAAATTGAGGACGTTGATATAAATGATATTCGTAAAAATATCAAATTTACAGACAAAGGCATTTTTTTAATTGACGAGGAGGATAATCAAGAGCGTCAGATTTTTCTATATAAACGAAATTATCGTTTGACAAAATACGGGAAACCGCGTTTTCATATTCGAGAGTGCCAGACAATTCAAGATTTCATAAATTCAGGAACATTAAAATCTGAATATCGGCGAGCCAATACGGACCCAGTTTCGGTTAAAGATATGGATAATAACATGCAAGAGGTAGAGATTCACAATCTTCCTCTTTGCAAATACTGTATGAATATGGCTTTAGGGGAATACTCTGCAAATATGACATCTGCTGATTTTGTTGAAATATTGAAGCGGGCAGATGATTCATACGAGGAGGCCCAAAATAGAGATATAGAGGTTGATATATTTGGTTATACAAAAGATTGGACAAAAATTAGTCTTGCCTACCGAGAGTTGCATGAATACACCTGTGAGAAGTGTGGATTGCATATAACAAATCCATTCGACCAATTATTTATACAAACACATCATAAAAATGGAAATAAGGTAGATAATAGACAGTCGAATTTGCAATGTTTGTGTATTCGTTGTCATGCAAATATAGACGCCCGACATAAAGCTAATTTTGCCAGAGGAGGCAATCGAATTACTCTGGAAGATTTTAACACAAAGTATCCTCAATAAAACAAAAGCAACATACACTTTCTTAAAAGGAGAGAGCAGGGAGGAGGGGAAAATTTTCCCGCGCGTTTTCTCAACTGATACGAGGACAGACTTTGCAGTTTTGCAAGGTTTGTCCTTTTCTTTTTCAAACAGATGTCGGGGTCTATGAGCATCTAAAAATCATCACAAATAACTAAAAACGAATTAATTATGACAAATCACAAGGTAAAACACATTGAGCAATGTAGAGCCATTGACTTAATCAAATGACAATTAACAAATTACAACCTTATTTTATTCACTTGCAGTTGGAAAAAGGCTCTCCAAAGGGTACACATTAAAGGGAAAATCAATCGCACGACCATCCGTAACTACCTGATTTAACGATTGATGCCTCTTTAGCTCAGTTGGTAGAGCACGACACTCTTAATGTTGGGGTCCAGGGTTCGAGCCCCTGAGGGGG
>ENA-OUQS01001151-OUQS01001151.1-human-metagenome-genome-assembly--contig:-NODE-1151-length-24211-cov-7.208478_pt1 | contig 24211 bp, 26 predicted proteins | sample MGYA00248463_ERZ548848 | MGnify/ENA primary metagenome ERZ548848 (study PRJEB26491, sample SAMN04978192) | human metagenome | host: Homo sapiens | study: EMG produced TPA metagenomics assembly of the... | reverse complement strand
TGTGCGCCGCCGGTGAGCTGCTGATCCTGGACGAGCCGGTGACGGGGCTGGACCCTGCCGCCGCACAGGACCTGTACCGGACGCTGGCCTATCTCAACAAAAATGAGGGGCTGGCCATCGTCATGGTGACCCACGACCTGCAGAGCGCCCTGCAATACGCCGACACCGTGCTCTATGCCGGGCAGGGCAAGTGGTTTCACGGCACGACGGCGGAATATCTCGCCTCCCCCTACGGGCGGCGGTTCGGAGGTGAGCGGACATGACGCTGCTGCTGGAGATGTTTACCTATCCCTTTATCGTCCGGGCCTTTGCCGCCGGGGTGCTGCTGTCGCTGTGTGCGGCGCTGCTGGGGGTGCCGCTGGTGCTCAAGCGGTACTCCATGATCGGGGACGGGCTGAGCCATGTGTCCTTCGGGGCGCTGTCCGTGGCGCTGGCCTGCGGCTGGGCGCCGCTGCCGGTATCCATTCCGGTGGTCATCGTGGCGGCGCTGGGGCTGCTGCGAATGACGGAGCGCAGCCGCATGGGAGCCGACGCCGCCATTGCGGTGGTGTCCGCTTCATCACTGGCGGTAGGCGTCATCGTTACCAGCCTCACCACCGGCATGACCACGGACGTGGACAGCTATATGTTCGGCTCCATTCTGGCCATGACGCAGGCGGATGTGGTACTCAGCGCCCTGCTGTGCGTGGGGGTGCTGGTGCTGTTCGTGCTGTTTTACCACCGGCTCTTTGCCATCACCTTTGACGAGAACTTCTCCCGTGCCACCGGGGTGAAGGTGGGGCTGTACAACACCCTGCTGTCGGTGCTGACGGCCTTGACCATCGTGCTGGGGATGCGGATGATGGGCGCTATGCTCATCTCCAGTCTGGTGATCTTCCCGGCACTGTCGGCCATGCGGGTGAGAAAAAGCTTCCGGGGCGTGGTGGTGCTGGCGGGGGTGCTGTCGGTGCTGGGCTTCTGCGCAGGTCTCACCGGTTCGTATCTGCTGAGCACCCCGGTGGGGGCCTCGGTGGTGGTGGTAGACCTGCTGATCTTCCTGCTGTGCTGCGGTGTGCGGCGGGTGCGGGGCTGAGACTTAAAACGCTTTGGGCGGGACGCTGCGGGCTGCGGCGTCCCGTTTTCCCGCACGGGAGGGGAAAATGCCGGCTGAAAAAGCCGGTTTCGACGGAAAATCCCCGGAAAAGCTCTTGCAATCGCTGAAAAATCGTGCTATACTTACTGCATAGTAAGGTGGTATTGACTGGGAGTGGACGATTTGTCCGCTCTTTTTGTTGGTCATTTTTGTATCCTTAAAATATGGCGGACAGGAGGTTCCTATGGCAAAGAAGATCACCGAGCTGGTGGCGGAGGTAGCGGCGCCTGTGGCGCAGGAGCAGGGCTGCACCCTGTGGGACGTGGAGTATGTCCGTGAGGCAGGGCAGTGGTACCTGCGGCTGTACCTGGACAAGGAAGGCGGCGTGGACATCCTGGACTGCGAGGCTGTGAGCCGCAAGGTCAGCGACCTGCTGGATGAGCTGGACCCCATCGAGGCAAGCTATATCTTCGAGGTGTCCTCCGCTGGAGCGGAACGGCCTTTGAAGCGGCCCTCGGACTTTCAGCAGTTCATGGGCAGCCCCGTGCTGCTGAAAACCTATAAGCCCGTCAACGGCCGCAAGGAGTTCGCCGGGAGGCTGGCGGGCTACGACAACGGAGCCGTGGAGCTGGATATGGGCACGGCGCAGCCCCTGCGGTTTGAAAAGCAGGACATTGCGCTGGTGCGCCTGCGTGTGGAATTTTAAGCAACGACAGAAAGAATAGGAGTTACGATCATGAAATGCGATGAGATCTTTGCCGCACTGGCAATGCTGGAAAAGGAGCGGGGCATCCCTCAGGACTTTATGATGAACAAGATCGTTCAGGCCCTGACCACCGCCTACAAGCGGGACCACGAGGGTGTGGAGAACGTGGTGGTGGAGGTCAACGAGGAGAAGCGTGACCTGAAGATGTTCGTGCAGAAGGAGATCGTGGAGGAGGTGGAGAACCCCGGCTCCCAGATCTCTCTGGAGGAGGCCCGGCGCATCTCTGCCAAGTATGAGCTGGGCGGTATGGTGCGCTTCCCGGTGGAGAACGTGGAGTTCGGCCGCATTGCCGCCGGTAACGGCAAGCAGGTCATCATTCAGGGCCTGCGGGAGGCTGAGCATGGCATGATCTACGACGAGTGGGGCTCCAAGCAGCATGAGATCCTCACCGGCACCGTGTCCCGCATCGATCCCCGCAGCGGCAACGTCTATCTCCGCATCGGCACCGGCAACGAGGCTACCGAGGGCATCCTGAGCCTGAACGAGCAGGTCAGCACCGAGAGCTACACCGAGGGGCAGCTGCTGAAGGTGTATCTGGTGGAGGTGCGCCGCGGCACCCGTGGCCCGCAGGTCATGGTGTCCCGGACCCATCCGGGCCTTGTCAAGCGGCTGTTTGAACTGGAGGTACCGGAGATCTTCGACGGCACGGTGGAGATCCGCTCCATCGCCCGTGAGGCCGGCAGCCGCACCAAGATGGCGGTGTGGTCCGCCGACGAGAACGTGGATCCCATCGGTGCCTGCGTCGGCCCCCGTGGTCAGCGTGTGGCTGCCATTGTGGAGGAGCTCCACGGCGAGAAGATCGACATCATCAAGTACTCCGAGGATCCCGCCGAGTTCATCGCCGCTGCGCTGGCTCCCTCCGATGTGGAGGAGGTGCGTCTGGCGGACGAGGGCAAGGTGTGCCGGGTCATCGTCCCCGATGACCAGCTGAGTCTGGCCATCGGCAAGGAGGGGCAGAACGCCCGTCTGGCTGCCCGGCTCACCGGGTATAAGATCGACATCAAGCCCGTGTCCCGGGCGGATGAATAAGTTCGTATCCTGAGAGGAGGCCCGTCATGCAGAAGGTGAAGAAGATCCCCCAGCGCCAGTGCGTGGGGTGCCGTACCAAGCGGGATAAAAGGGATCTGCTGCGGATCGTCAAGACCCCGGAGGGGGAGATCGTGCTGGATGCCACCGGCAAGAGATCCGGACGGGGCGTGTACGTCTGTCCCGACCCGGAGTGCCTGCGGAAGGCACGGAAGTCCCGCGGGCTGGAGCGTGCGCTGGAGACGACCATCCCGGCGGAGGTATACGATGGGCTGGAGGCCCGGATGGGGGAGTAATGGAGCATATTTTATCAATGATCGGCCTTGCCAAAAAGGCAGGCCGTGTGGAGATCGGTGAGGAGCCGGTGGGCTCTGCCGCCCGCAGCAAGCACGCACGGGTCATTCTGGTGGCGTCGGATGCGGCGGCCGGCTCTGTGCGCCGGGCGTATGCCTTTGCACAGACGGGGGCCTGCCTGTGTCTGACCATCCCCGCCGACAAGGACGCTCTGGGCCGTGCGCTGGGCCGCAGCAGCTGCGCCATGGCGGCTGTCACCGACGTGGGCTTTGCCGACGCCATCGTGAAAAAGCTGGCAGTCATGGATCCGGAGCACTATGAGCAGGCCTCCCAGCGGCTGCAGATCAAGGCCCGGCGGGCCATGGAGCGGCGGGAGGAGCAGGCCCGGCACGAGAAGAACCTGCGCCGGGGCAAGAAGCGCACGGCTCCCCCGGAGCCGCCGCAGCCGGTGCAGGAGCCGCCCCGTGAGGCGGCGAAGGAAAAGCCCCGGCGTCCGGCCCGTCCGGGCCGCAGGCGCCCCGCTGCTCCGCAGCAGCGGTTTGCCGGTTCCCGGCCGGTGAAAAAGGGCAAGGGCTCCGGCAGAGATCGGAAAAAATCGTAAGTTTTGTGCTCCGGCACATTTCGTAATCACAAAGATGGAGGTGGCTTTATTTGGGTAGCGTAGGAAACAAATATAGAGTGCATGAGGTGGCGAAGGACTTCGGAGTCCCCACCAAGCAGATCACGGAGATCTTGACCAAGTACGCCGAAACGCCCAAGAACCATATGCAGGTCTTGGAGGATCGGGAGCTGTCTCTGATCTTTGAGTATCTGACCCAGCACAATCAGGTATCCGGGATCCAGGTGATCTTCGCCGAGGGGGCCAAGCCTGCCGAGAAGAAGCAGCAGCCTGCCGCCAAGCCCGCCGAGAAGAAGCCGGAGGGCAAGGGGGAGAGCCGTTCTGCCAAGCAGGAGACCAAGCCCGTCTCCCGTGTGCCTCAGACCAAGGTGGTGGACACCCGCAAGGCCACGGCGGTGAATCTGGATAAGTACGACGAGAAGCTGCAGGACATGGCGGAGGGCCGCACCAGCGGCGGCCGTCGGGCCCAGCAGCAGACCCAGGGCAAGGAGAAGTTCCGCAACGGCGGCAAGCGCCGGGACAACGGCTTTTCCAATAAACGCAAGCAGGAGGAGGCGGATCGTCTGCGCCGCCTGCGGCTGGAGGTCATCAAAAAGACCCCCGTTACCGTGCAGATCCCCGATGAGATCAGCGTGGGCGAGCTGGCCAGCCGCATGAAAAAGACCGGCGCAGAGGTAGTCAAGTGCCTGATGAAAAACGGCGTCATGGCCTCCCTGAGCCAGCTCATTGACTTCGACACCGCCGCCATCATCGCAGAGGAGATGGGCTGCAAGGTGGAGAAGGAGGTAGTGGTCACCATCGAGGAGAAGCTCATCGACGACCACAAGGACAACGAGAAGGATCTGGTACCCCGTGCCCCCGTGGTGGTGGTCATGGGCCATGTGGACCACGGCAAGACCAGTCTGCTGGACTATATCCGCAATGCCCATGTGGCCAGCGGCGAGGCCGGCGGTATCACCCAGCACATCGGCGCCTATCAGGTGCAGATCAACGGCAAGCCCATCACCTTCCTGGATACCCCCGGCCACGAGGCATTTACCTCCATGCGTGCCAGAGGAGCCATGGTGACGGATATCGCCATTCTGGTGGTGGCCGCCGAGGACGGTATCATGCCCCAGACGGTGGAGTCCATCAACCACGCCAAGGCTGCCGGGATCCCCATTATCGTGGCCATCAACAAAATGGATAAGCCGGAGGCCAATCCCGAGCGCATCAAGCAGCAGCTCACCGAGTACGGGCTGGTGTGTGAGGAGTGGGGCGGCGACACCATTGTCTGCCCCATTTCCGCCAAGACCGGTATGGGCGTGGACAATCTGCTGGAGATGCTGACGCTGACCGCCGAGGTGGGTGAGCTGAAGGCCAACCCCAACCGTGCCGCTCAGGGTACGGTCATCGAGGCCCGTCTGGACAAGGGCCGTGGCCCCGTGGCCACGCTGCTGGTGCAGAACGGCACGCTGAAGCAGGGCGATATCATCATCGCCGGTACCTCCGTGGGCCGTGTCCGGGCCATGGTCAGCGACAAGGGCCAGAAGATCACCTCCGCCGGGCCCTCCGTGCCTGTGGAGATCACCGGCCTCAGCGAGGCACCTACCGCCGGCGCCACCTTCAACGCCGTGGCCGATGAGAAGCTGGCCCGTGAGCTGGTGGAGCAGCGCAAGGCCGAGGAGAAGGCCAAGGCCAACGCCCCTGTCACCAAGGTCTCGCTGGAGGATCTGTTCAGCCAGATCCAGGCCGGTGAGATGAAGAACCTGAACCTGATCGTCAAGGCCGACGTGCAGGGCTCCGTAGAGGCGGTGAAGGCTTCGCTGGAGAAACTCAGCAACGACGAGGTGCGTGTCCGTGTCATCCACGGCGGTGTGGGCGCCATCAACGAGTCCGATGTGATGCTGGCCTCTACGTCGCAGGCCATCATCGTGGGCTTTAACGTCCGCCCCGACAACGCCGCCCGTGACTCCGCCGCCCGTGCCAACGTGGATATGCGGATGTACCGTGTCATCTATGATGCCATCAACGAGATCGAGGCCGCTATGAAGGGTATGCTGGCGCCCAAGTTCCGTGAGGTGCTGCTGGGCCATGCCGAGGTGCGCCAGACCTACAAGGTCTCCGGCGTTGGCACCGTGGCAGGCTGCTACGTGCAGGACGGTAAGCTCCAGCGCAAGGACTGCCAGGTCCGGCTGGTCCGGGACGGCATCGTCATCCACGAGGGTGTGCTGGCCTCCCTGCAGCGCTTCAAGGATCAGGCCAAGGAGGTTCTGGCCGGCTACGAGTGCGGCCTGACCATCGAGAAGTTCAACGACATCAAGGAAGGCGACATTGTGGAAGCCTTCACCATGGAGGAAATTCCCCAGTAAACGGGGGAGTGCCCTATATGCGCCGTCTCCGGTCGCCTTCCGGCGCAGCACGGCTGCGCCCGCAGGTCGTGCGTACAAGGGTTTTGCGGAGCAAAACCTTGCTTTGGCGGGATTCATTTCCGCCAAAGGATGGTAAATCGGGGCCCCCATGAAACGGGTTTCATGGGGCAGGCGATATTGTGGAAGCCTTCACCATGGAGGAAATTCCCCAGTAAAGGGGGGAGTGGCCCGTGGAGAGAGGTATTCGGCAAGCACCGGCCTTTCTACGGACAGTTCGCAGATGGCCGTGGGAAGCCTTGATACCACACAGGAACCGCCTCCGGATGCGCTCTGACTCCGATTTCCCCCGCAACAGACAAACACAAGACCCAGAGGGCGGGCGCTTCGCCCGCCCTCTTTTCCACATCCAACGAAAGGAGAACCGTCTATGTCATCCAACCGCATCGGCCGCATCAACGACGAGATCCAGAAGGAGCTCTCCACCCTGCTGCGGACCGTCAAGGATCCCCGTGTGACGGATCGTATGCTGACCATCACCCATGTGGACACCACCAGCGATCTGCGCTATGCCCGCATCTATGTCAGCGCCCTGAACTGCCCGGACGAGAAGGGGCTTTTGAAGGGCCTGAAGTCCGCCGCAGGCTATCTGCGCCACGAGCTGGGCAGCCGCATCGATCTGCGCTATACCCCGGAGCTGCAATTCTTTGTGGACGACTCCATCGCCTATGGCGCACACATTCTGGATATGCTGAACCATGTCAAGCCCGCCGATCCCCGGAACGCCGATATCGTGCTGCCGGAGGATCGGGAGGACTGAGGAGGTGTCTGTTATGACCACTGCGGAAGCCGCCGTCCGGCTGGCGGTTATGGATCAGGTGCTGATCCTCACCCATGTCCGCCCCGACGGCGACACCATCGGCTCCGCTGCCGCCCTGTGCTGCGGCTTGCGGGCGCTGGGCAAAACGGCGTATCTGCTGCCCAACCCGGAGCTGACGGCCACCTACGCCCCCTATGCCGCCCCCTATCTGGCGGAGGCGGATTTTGCACCGGCGTATGTGGTCTCCGTGGACATTGCGGCGCTGTCGCTGCTGCCGGAGAACGCCCGGCCCTATCAGGACCGCATTGCTCTGGCCATCGACCACCACCCCTCTCAGGAGTTTTTCGCCCGTGAGACGTGTCTGGAGGCGGACAGCGCCGCCTGCGGCGAGATCGTGTACGATATCCTCCGGCAGCTGACGCCCCTGACGCCGGAGATGGCTCTGCCGCTGTATGTGGCCATCTCCACGGACACCGGTTGCTTCGTCTACTCCAACACCACCCCCCGCAGCCACCGCATTGCCGCACAGCTGATGGACTGCGGCATCGACGTGGCCCCCGTCAACAAGGCACTGTTCCGCACCAAGAGCGCCGTGCGTCTGGCCATGGAGGCCCGGATGGTGGCGGGTATGGAGCGCTTCGACGCCGGGCGGGTGGTGGTGATGCAGATCCCCCTGTCCCTGCGGCAGGAGCTGCACGCCACCGACGCCGATATTGAGGAGCTCAGCGCTCTGGCGGCGCAGGTGGAGGGGACCGACTGCGGTGTGACCCTGCGGGAGCTGCGCCCCGGCACGGTGAAGCTGTCCCTGCGGACCGGCCCCCGTGTCAACGCCACGGAGGTCTGCCGCCTGTTGGGCGGCGGAGGTCATGCCGCAGCGGCGGGAGCCACCGTCAGCGGCACCATGGCTCAGGCGAAGTCCGCCGTGCTGGCGGCCATCGCTCAGGTCATCGGCCCGCTGGCCCCCTGAAAAGGAGCGACTATGGCCAACGGGATCATCATCATCGACAAGCCCGCCGATTGGACCAGCATGGACGTCTGTGCCAAGCTGCGGGGAATACTGAAAACCAAAAAGGTGGGCCACGCCGGGACACTGGATCCCATGGCCACCGGCGTGCTGCCGGTGTTTGTGGGACAGGCTACCCGTGGCGTCAGCTTCGCCGAATCCGGGGACAAGGAGTATCTGGCCGTCCTGCGGCTGGGCCTTGTCACCAACACGCAGGACACCTCCGGGCAGGTGCTGCACCGGACGGAGGAACTGCCGGACCGGGCGGCGCTGGAGGCGGCGCTGCCACGGTTCACCGGAGAAATTTCCCAGCTGCCGCCTATGTACTCCGCCATCAAGATCGGCGGCAAGAAGCTCTATGAGCTGGCCCGGCAGGGGAAGGAGGTGGAGCGCCGTCCCCGGCCCGTCACCATCCACGCCCTGGAGCTGGTGGAGCAGACGGCCTCCGGCGACTACGTCCTGCGGGTGCGATGCTCCAAGGGTACCTATGTCCGCACCCTGTGCCACGACATCGGGCAGGCGCTGGGCTGCGGCGGCTGTATGGCCGCCCTGCGGCGCACCATGGCGGCGGGCTTTACCCTGTCCGACGCCGTGACGCTGGAGCAGGTGCAGGCGGAGGGCGAGGCCCTGCTGCGGCCGGTGGACTCCCTGTTCCGGGATCGTCCGGCCTATGTGCTGCCTACCCCATGGGCTGTGGCCCGCTGCCGCAACGGCAATCCCGTCTCCGTGTCGGAGCCGCTGCCGGAGGGGGAGTACCGGGTCTACGACCCGGAGGGCGATTTTCTGTGCCTGAGCCGCTTGGAGGGCGGTGTGCTGACCTCCATTAAAAACTTTTTCGGAGCGTGAATGAATTTGGAACGTACTGTCATCGCCCTGGGCTTTTTCGACGGTGTCCACCGGGGCCACGGAGCCCTGCTGCAAAAAACGGTGCAGCGGGCCGGGGAGCTGGGGGCGATCCCCGCCGTCTTTACCTTCGACCGTCCCCCGAAGGAGGTGGTCACCGGACGCCCCATGCCCCTCATCAACTCCCCGGAGGATCGGGCTGATCTGGCCCGGCGCATCTATGGCATTCAGCAGGTGATCCTGGCCCCCTTTGACGAGGCCATGATGACCATGCCGTGGCAGGATTTTATCACGGAGCTGCTGGTAAAGCGCCACGGGGCCGTGCATCTGGTGGCGGGCCACGACTACCACTTCGGCTACAAGAATCAGGGCGATCCCCGGCTTTTGCAGGAGAAGTGCCGGGAGCTGGGGATAGGCTGCGACATCATCCCCAAGGTGGAGCTGGAGGGCGTTACCGTCAGCTCTACCTACATCCGCACGCTGGTGGAGGCCGGGGACGTGGAGCGGGCGGCGCTGTTCCTGGGCCACCGCCACTGCCTGACCCAGACCGTGGTCCACGGCCACCGGCTGGGCCGCACGCTGGGCATCCCCACGGTGAACCTCACCTTTCCGCCCCATGTGCTGGCGCCCCGTCGGGGCGTGTACATCACACGGGTCTATCTGCCGGACGGCACGTCGCTGGCGGGGGTCACCAACGTAGGCACCCGCCCCACCGTCTCTGAAGGCACTGCTGTGTCCGTGGAGACCTTCCTGTTGGATTTTGACGGCGATCTCTACGGGAAGTGCATCCGGGTGGAGTTCTGCCAACGCCTGCGGGACGAGCAGAAATTTGATTCGCTGGAGGCGCTGAAGGCACAGATCCGGGAGAATATCCGCCAGACCCGTGACTATTTTACCGCCGAGAGTACCCGTGGGTGAGGCGAAGGGCTTACATATTTGCAAACGAGAAGGGAAGTCCTGCGGGGCTTCCCTTTTTTTGGCGGTGGGGGTGTTTTTTCAAATGTTTGATTGCCTCCGGCGGGTAACTTTTCCCATGAGTTGGAAAAGCGGGCAAAAGAGCCTGCAAGAAAACCATAGCGCACAGTGCCGGGGTGTGCTATAATGGCCCAAACGGATCAAAAGGAGGACACCGCCATGCAGCATGAGATCACCGCCAGCGCACCGCTTCTGGACGAAAAGGGCAATCTCCGGGAGCCGGGCTACGCCAAGCGCCTGCTGCCCATCTATCGTCGGGTGGACATCAAGGCTCCGGTCGCCCGCATCAAGGAGTGGGACTACTACCTTGTGACCAACGACCACTTTGCCGTGGCGCTGACCATTGCCGACAACGGATATATGGGGCTGGACTCCGTCTCCTTTCTGCAATTTGATGAGGGGTGGCAGATGACCCGCAGCCCCATGCGGGCCTTTCCCATGGGCCGGACGGGCCTGCCGGAGACCTCCGCCGCCGGAGATACCGCCAGCAGCGGCAAGCGCCATGCGCTGGTGTTCCGCCATGTCCCCGGCGGCCGGGAGCTGACCTTCCGCATGGAGGACTTCCTGAACCGGGACACCATCGAGGGCCACCTGCTGCTGACGCAGGAGCCGGAGGAGTCCATGGTCATCTGCACGCCCTTTGACAAGCCCGGCCACTTCTACTACAACCAGAAGATCAACTGTATGCGGGCTGCCGGGACGGTGCGTATCGGGGGGCAGACATACACCTTTGACCCCGCCGACTCCTTCGGCGTGCTGGACTGGGGACGGGGCGTGTGGACGTATCACAACACATGGTACTGGGGCAGCGCCTCCGGGCAGGTGGATGGCGTTCCCTTCGGCTGGAACATCGGCTATGGCTTCGGGGATACCTCTGCCGCCAGCGAGAATATGCTGTTCTACGATGGCAGGACCCACAAGCTGGGGCAGGTGACCTTCCACATTCCCATGGCGGGGAAGCGGGAGGACTATCTGGCCCCGTGGCGCTTTACCTCCGACGACGGGCGGTTCGAGATGGACTTTGCACCCATTCTGGATCGGGCTGCCTGTACGGATGTGAAGCTCATCAAATCCGACCAGCATCAGGTGTTCGGGCGCTTCACCGGCACGGCCCTGCTGGACGACGGCACGCCTGTCCGGGTGAAGGACCTTCTGGGCTTTGCCGAAAAGGTGGAGAACAAGTGGTAAACGCCAGAAAGGAGCGCCCCGGCCAATGGCCGGGGCGCTTCCGATTTTTGCGATATAAGCTTTTTCGGCGGTTACAGGCTCTCTGCGATGTGCCGGGCTACATACACGCCACTGGCACTGGCATGGGACAGGGAGTGGGTGACACCGCTGCCGTCGCCGATGACGAACAGGCCCTTGTGGGGCGTCTCCAGATTTTCGTCCAGCTGGACCTCCATATTGTAGAACTTTACCTCCACACCATAGAGCAGGGTGTCGTCATTGGCGGTGCCGGGGGCGATCTTATCCAGCGCATAGATCATCTCGATGATGCCGTCCAGAATGCGCTTGGGCATCACCAGACTCAGGTCGCCGGGGGTGGCGGCCAGCGTGGGGGTGACAAAGCTCTCCTCCACCCGCTTGGGCGTGGAGCGCTGGCCACGGATCAGGTCACCGAACCGCTGGACGATGACGCCGCCGCCCAGCATATTGGACAGCCGTGCGATGCTCTCGCCGTAGCCGTTGGAGTCCTTGAAGGGCTCGGAGAAGTGCTTGGCCACCAGCAGGGCAAAGTTGGTGTTCTCCGTATGGAGGGCGGGGTCCTCGTAGCTGTGACCATTGACGGTGACGATACCGTTGGTGTTCTCATTGACCACCACACCCTTGGGATTCATGCAGAAGGTGCGTACCCGATCCTGAAACTTCTCTGTCCGATAGACGATCTTGCTCTCGTACAGCTCGTCGGTGAGGTGGGCGAACACCTCATAGGGCAGCTCCACCCGCACACCGATATCCACACGGTTGGAACTGGTGGGGATCTTCAGCGCCGTGCAGACCTCCTCCATCCACTTGCTGCCGCTGCGGCCCACGGAGATGACACAGGTGCGGCCCTCATAGCGCTCCTTGTCGGTGGTGACGGCGTAGCCGTCCACCAGCTTCTCCACGGAGCGGACGGGGGTATCGAAGAAGATATCCATCCGGTCCTTCAGACCGGCATAGAGGTGCTCCAGCACCACATAGTTGATGTCCGTTCCCAGATGCCGCACGGAGGCGTCCAGCAGGTGCAGGTCGTTCTCCAGACACAGCTTCTTGATGCGGGTGTTGCCGGTGGAGTAGAGCTTGGTGCCCTCCCCGCCGTTTTCCATGTTGATCTGATCCACATACTCCATCAGTTCCAGCGCCTTCTTCTTGCCGATGTGCTCGTGGAGGGTGCCGCCGAACTGATTGGTGATGTTATACTTTCCGTCGGAAAAGGCACCGGCGCCGCCGAAGCCGTTCATAATGGCGCAGGTGGGGCAGTGGACGCAGCTTTTGACCTTCACACCGTCAATGGGACAGCGGCGGCGCTCCAGCGTGTGGCCGGATTCAAACAGCGCCAGCTTCAGATCCGGGCGCTTGTTCAGCAGCTCCCAGGCCGTATAGATGCCGCCGGGGCCGCCGCCGATGATAAGAACGTCATATGTCATAAGAGATTCCTCCTGTTCTGAAAATCAACACAAGTACTTTTATTATGCCACAAATTCCGCCGGAGGGCAAATAAGAATCCCTTCTGCCAGCTGCCGCTGCTGCTCATGACGGCAAGCGGTTCTTTTCAGCTGGGATGGAAATTTTCCTTTTCAACGTCGCCGGCCTGTGATAAGATGAAGAAAACAACAGCAGCAACAGGAGGACAAGTCTAATGAGCTATGCAGACGAACGCTTTATCCAGAACTGCCGGGATATTTTGACCAACGGCGTATGGGACACGGAGCTGGAGGTGCGCCCCCATTGGGAGGACGGCACCCCGGCGCATACGGTGAAAAAATTCGGCATCATCAACCGCTACGACCTGCGGGAGGAGTTCCCCATTCTCACCTTGCGCCGCACCTATTTCAAGACCTGCATCGACGAGCTGCTGTGGATCTGGCAGCAGAAGTCTAACAACATCCACGATCTCCGGGGCCACATCTGGGACAGCTGGGCCGACGGTACCGGCTCCATCGGCAAGGCCTACGGCTATCAGCTGGCGGTGAAGCACCAGTATCCGGAGGGGGAATTCGATCAGGTGGACCGGGTGCTGTATGACCTGAAGCACAACCCCGCCAGCCGCCGCATCATGACCAATATCTACAACTTTCAGGATCTGCATGAGATGGCCCTGTACCCCTGCGCCTATTCCATGACCTTCAACGTGTCCGGTCATACCCTGAACGCTATACTGAACCAGCGCAGCCAGGATATGCTGGCCGCCAACAACTGGAACGTGGTGCAGTACGCCGTACTGGTCCACATGATGGCGCAGGTGTCGGGACTGGAGGCCGGAGAACTGGTCCATGTCATCGCCGACGCCCACATCTATGACCGCCATGTGCCTATCGTGGAGCGGATGCTGGAGAAGGAGCCCCGTCCTGCGCCCAGATTTGTCATGGATCCCTCTGTCACGGATTTCTACCGCTTTACACGGGACAGCTTCTCGCTGGAGGGCTACGAGCCCCACCCCTTCGAGGACAAGATCCCCGTAGCCATTTAAGGAGGCAGTGATGGATGCCATCGTAGCCGTGGATGCCCGCTGGGGCATCGGGCGGGACGGCGGTCTGCTGTTCCGCATCAGCGCCGACCTACGGCGCTTCAAAGCCCTGACCATGGGCCATACGGTGGTCATGGGCCGCCGGACCCTCCAGTCCCTGCCGGGGGGGCGTGGCCTGCCGGGCCGCCGGAATCTGGTGCTGTCCCGGCAGGGGGACCTTGTCCCGAAGGGAGCGGAGGTGTTCCACGAGGTGCAGCCGATGCTGGACGCCGCCGGGGAGGATGCCTTTGTCATCGGCGGAGCGCAGGTGTATCGTCTGCTGCTGCCCGCTTGCCGGCGGCTGTACGTGACCCAGATCGACGCCGATGGTGGGGCGGACGTGTTCTTCCCGGAGCCTGCGCCGGAGCTGTGGCGCATCACGGAGCAGTCCCCGTGGCAGGAGGAGCAGGGTCTGCGGTATCGCTATTTGACCTATGAGCGAAAGGATGGGACGGATGGAATATAAGCGTTTTGGCAGCCGCATGGTGCTGCGGATCGATCGGGGCGAGGAGGTGCTGACCCAGCTGCACCGGGCGGCGGAGCAGGAGGGTATCCGGTTGGCGGCTGTCAGCGGGCTGGGCGCCGTGGGGGACTTCACAGTGGGGGGGTTCCACACGGCGGAGAGGCAGTACCATGCCCACCGCTTTCAGGGGGATTTTGAGATCGTCTCGCTGGTGGGGACCATCACCACCAAGGACGGGGAGTTTTATGCCCACCTCCACATGAGCGCCGGGGACACGGAGGGTCGTGTGCTGGGCGGACACCTGAACGAGGCGGTCATCAGCGCCACCTGTGAGCTGGTGCTGGAGATCATGGACGGCACGGTGGAGCGCCGGTTCGACCCGGAGACGGGGCTGAATCTGATGGAATTTTAAGGCGGCTGCGAGAGCTTCTGCCTGTATCCGATGAAAGGAGAGGCCCGGCCATTTTGGCCGGGCCTCTCCTTTCAGGTGTTTTTCTCATGGAAATGGTCGTATACCGCACGGGCGGCGGCCTTGGGCAGCAGCACCTCCAGCTGGAGCAGCTCCGCCTCCGAGATGGCCTTGACGCTCTTGAAGTGCTTCAGCAGCGCCTTTTTCCGCACGTCCCCTATGCCGGGGATGCCGTCCAGACGGGAGGTCATGGCGCTGCGGCTGTGCTTTTCGTGGTGATAGGTGATGGCGAACCGGTGGACCTCCTCCTGCACCCGACCCACCAGCGCAAACAGCGGCGGGCTCTGCTGGATGCCCAGCTCCCGGCCCTCCGGCGTCACCAGCGCACGGGTGCGGTGGCGGTCGTCCTTCACCATGCCCAGAATGGGGACATGGATGCCCATGGACTCCAGCTGCTGCTGCGTGGCCTGGGCTTGCAGATGACCACCGTCCATCAGCAGCAGGTCCGGCAGGGGAGAGAAGTGCTCGTCCCCGTCCAGATACCGCTGCATCCGCCGCTGCAGCACCTCCTGTAAGGCCCGCAGATCGTCGGCGTGATCCAGCGTCTTGATCTGGAAGCGGCGATAGTCCCGCTTCAGGGGCTTGCCGTCCACAAAGACCACCATGGAGGCCACCATGTCCTGCCCCGCCGTGTGGGAGATATCGTAGGATTCCATCCGCCGGGGAAGCACCGGTAGGTCCGCCAACTGCTGGAGCTGCTCCAGCGTCTTGTTGACCCGCTCGGCGTCGGAGGTGATGCGCTCCACCTCCTCACGGGCGTTGCGCCCGGCCATCCGCAGCAGCTCTGCCCGCTCGCCCCGCTGGGGGACCCGCAGAGTCACCCGGTGGCCTGCCCGGCCCGTCAGCAGGGCGGCGAGGGTCTCCATGTCCTCCACCGGCTCCGGCAGCAGAATTTCCGACGGCAGTGCGCCACGCTCCAGATAGTACTGCTGCAGCACCGCCGCCAGCACCGCCGGCAGGGCCTCATCGGCGGCGGTGGGGAATACCTCCACCTCCCGGCCCAGCAGATTGCCGTCCTCGATGTGCAGCACGGCGCAGCCGGAGCGCACCTGCCCCACGTACACGCCCCACACGTCCGTGTCGGCGCAGACCCCGGCAATGACCTGCTGCTGCTTGCCCAGCACGGAGATGGCCCGGATGCGATCCCGCAGAGCGGCGGCCTTTTCAAAGTTCAGCTCCTCCGCCGCATCCTCCATCTCCGTTTGCAGCTCCGCCGTCAGCTGGCGGTAGTGGCCGGAGAAAATGCGCTCCGCCTGCCGGATGCGCCGACGGTACTCCGTCTGATCCGGCCCGCCCGGCAGACAGAAGCCATCGCACCGGCCGATGTGGTGGTTCAGGCAGGGCCGTTCCCTGCCGATGTCCCGCGGGAACTGCCGGGAGCAGATGGGGAGCTTCAGTGCCCCGCACACCGCCTCGATGGCAAGGCGTGTCTCCCGGCGGCCGCCGAAGGGGCCGAGGTACCGGGCGCCGTCCTCCTCCGCCTTTCCCGCCAGAGTGAACCGGGGGTAGGAGGCCCCGGTGTCCAGCCGGATGAAGGGGTATCCCTTGTCGTCCTTGAGCAGGATGTTGTACCGGGGCTGGTGGCGCTTGATGAGGGAGTTTTCCAGGATCAGCGCCTCGAACTCCGACGAGACGAAAATGGTGTCGAAGTGGTCCACCTGCGACACCATGGCTCTGGTTTTCTCATTGTGGGAGGCGGTGTCCTGAAAGTACTGGCTTACCCGGTTTTTCAGCTTCTTGGCCTTACCTACATAGATGACCTTGCCGGTTTTGTCCATCATCAGATAGACCCCCGGCAGCAGGGGCAGGTCGTTGGCTTTTTCCCTCAGCTCCTCCTTGGTCATGGCGCACCTCCTGACTGGCGTATTTCTTCCAGTATAGCACAAATTTTTTCAGGAAGGAAGTTGCATTTTCCGACAGATGCTGTATAATCATACCATCTGTTTGCAGAATGGGGGATATCCCGTGAAAAAACGAGCCATAGCCCTGCTGCTGGCGGCGGTGCTGGTGCTCTCCGGCTGTGGCAGACAGCAGCTGCCGGAGGAGACCCCGGCGGATATGGGCCTTGCCGCCGTGGCGGCCATAGAAAGCCATACCCCGCCGGCGCTGAAGCTGACGGAGGCTCAGACACCCCCGAAGGAACCGGTGGAAGAGCCGGAGGAGCCGGACTGGTCCGCCGGAAGCAGCGACTACCCGTGGGTGCGCTCCGGCTACGCCTACTATATCCGGGTCAACCGCAGCGCCAACGTGGTCACGGTTTATACCGCCGGGGACGACGGACGATACTCCGTCCCCTACCGGGCCATGGTGTGCTCCTCCGGCGGCTCCGGGACGCCGCTGGGGGACTTCTCGCTGGACGGCTGGTATCGCTGGGAGTGGCTGGGGCTGGTGGGCGGTGTGTCCGGTCAGTACTGCACGCAGATCTACGGCGACTACCTGTTCCACTCCGTCCCCTATACGGAGCGGTACAACAAGGGCTCCCTCCAGCCGGGGGAGTTCGACAAGCTGGGAACCAGCTGCTCCCACGGCTGTATCCGCCTGCAGGTGGCGGACGCCAAGTGGATCTATGACAACAAGTACGACATCGCCGGAGTGACCATCTACGACAGCGACGACCCCGGCCCGCTGGGAAAGCCCTCCGCCCCCTCCATCGGCGGCAGCGCCTATCCCGGCTGGGACCCCACGGATCCCGACAGCGACAATCCGTGGAGCAAACCTGCGGATGTGACACCGGAACCGAAGCCCGAACCGGAGCCGGAACCGGAGCCCGATCCGGAGCCGGGGGAGGCCCCTGACACGGGAGACGACACACAGCCTGACCCGGCGCCCGGCGGCGAGGATGTCGGTGGAGAATGAGAAAGGACTGACTATGAGGATCGTAATTAAAGTGGGAACATCAACGCTGGCGCATCCCACAGGGCGGCTGAATATCCAGCGCATCGAGCTTTTATGCAAGGTCATGAGCGACCTGAAAAATGCCGGACACCAGATCATTCTGGTGTCCTCCGGTGCCATCGCCATGGGATTCGGCAAGCTGAATCTGCCGGAGAGGCCCAAGGACGTTCCCACCAAGCAGGCCTCCGCCGCCGTGGGCCAGTGCGAGCTGATGTATACTTACGACAAGCTGTTCACCGAGTATAATCACACGGTGGCCCAGCTGCTCATCACCCGGCCGGACATCGCCGGGGGCGGACGGCGGCGGGAGAATTTCCACGTGACCTTGGAACGGCTGCTGGAGCTGGGAGCGCTGCCCATCATCAACGAAAACGACACCATCTCCACCGAGGAGATCAGCATCGGGGACAACGACACCCTGTCTGCCATGGTGGCGGCCAGCATCCGGGCGGATCTGCTGATCCTGCTGTCGGACATCGATGGTCTGTATGACAGCGACCCCCACAAGAACCCCGATGCCCGGCTCATCCCGGTGGTGGAGCGGCTGGATGACCACATCCGGGCGCTGGCGGGAGGCAGCGGCTCCAGTCTGGGGACCGGCGGTATGGTGACGAAGCTGCAGGCAGCTCAGATCGCCACGGAGGCGGGCTGCGAGATGGTCATCGCCAACGGCCACCATCCGGCGGCGCTGTATGACATTGCGGCGGGTCAGCCGGTAGGCACCCGCTTTCTGGCAGGGAGGAAAGACCTATGACCACATTGGATATCCTGAAAAAGACACGGGCGGCGTGGCCCAGCATCCGCAACCGGGACGCAGAGGGAAAGAACGCTCTGCTGCGGGCCATGGCGGACAGCCTCATGGCCTGTACCCCCGCCATTCTGGCGGAGAACTGCCGGGACATGGAGGAGGCACGGGGGACCATCAGCGATGTGATACTGGACCGGCTGTATCTGGATGAAAAGCGGCTGGCAGGCATGGCGGAGGGCATCCGGGCCCTGACGACCTTGCCGGATCACACGGGCCGCATCCTGTCTCAGATCACCCGGCCCAACGGCATGACCATCTGCAAGCAGCAGGTGCCCATGGGCCTCATCGCCATTATCTATGAGAGCCGTCCCAACGTCACCTCCGATGCGGCGGCGCTGGCGGTGAAGAGCGGCAACGTCTGCGTTCTGCGCAGCGGCCGGGAGGCCTACCGCACCGCCAAGGCCATCGTGCAGGCTCTGAAACAGGGCATTGCCGCCGCCGGAGGGGATGCGGAGATCATCAACATCGTGGACGACACCAGCCACCAGAGCGCCGCCGATCTGATGCGGGCCAACGGGTTGGTGGATCTTCTGATCCCCCGTGGCGGGGCAGGCCTGATCCGCCGCTGTGTGGAGAACGCCACCGTTCCCTGCATCCAGACCGGTACCGGTATCTGCCATGTGTATGTGGATCAGTACGCCGATCTGCAAAAGGCATTGGCCATCATCGTCAACGCCAAGACCAGTCGCCCCTCCGTGTGCAACGCCGAGGAGGTGTGTCTGGTGCATCAGGCGGTGGCGGAGGAGTTCCTGCCCATGCTGAAGCAGGCGCTGGTGGATGACCGGCAGACCGCCGGGGCCGTGCCGGTGGAGCTGCGGCTGGATCAGCGTGCGGCGGCTATCATCCCCGGCACCCCGGCATCGGAGACAGACTTCGACACGGAGTTTTTGGACTACATTCTGGCGGTGGGGGTGGTGGACAGCGTAGATGAGGCCGTGGCCCATGTGCTGCGCCACTCCACCGGTCACAGTGACGCCATCATCACGGAGAACGCCGAGAACGCACAGAAATTTGTGGACGGCACCGACAGCGCCGCCGTGTACGTCAATGTCTCCACCCGCTTCACCGACGGTGGGGAGTTCGGCCTTGGCTGCGAAATGGGTATCTCCACCCAGAAGCTCCACGCCCGTGGGCCTATGGGGCTGGACGAGCTGTGTACTTATAAGTACATCATCCGTGGCAGCGGCCAGATCCGATAAAAAACGCATAAACGCATAGAAGAAGCCCCACCCGCCTGATGCGGGTGGGGCTTCGCCATGTGAAAAAGCGGGTCGGCAGTATCATTCCGGCCACTGGGGGCAGGTGCGGCGGATGTAGGGCAGTACCTCCTCCTCCGGCAGGTCCAGAGCGGCGGCCAGTTCACCGTAGAGAGCGTTCTCCGCCCGGCGCAGGTAGCGCTCATCCATCTGGCTGACCTTGCGCCCGGTCCGCAGGGCGTGCTTGCGGCGGCGGACGGCGGAGCGGATCAGGCCCGCCATGCGGCGGCAGTCGTAGGAGGTGACGATCTGCTGATAGAACTCCTTCAGCAGACGCATACTGCGGCTCTCCGGCTCCTCCGGCGGCAGCTGGGGCAGCTGGGCGATGAAGTCCTCCGCCTCCTGCCGGCTGAGGATGGGGCGCATCAGCACCTTGGTATCCACCGGGGTCAGCACCGTGCCGCTGCGGGTCAGAGGCGTCAGCGTATAGTAAAGCTTGGTTTTGTCCGTTCCGGACAGGGAGGAGGGTCCCACCGCCGCTATGCGGCACACCCCTTCTCCTCCATAAATGACCAGTTGGCCTTCCGTAAACATCCCATTCAACTCTTTTCTCATATGCATTTTTATCCATTTCATTATAACACATTTTTAATAAAATGTAAGAAAAAATTTTTATCTCTCACAGATTTTCCGTGAGACACGGACTCTTGTCAATGAGACGGATATGGGGTATAATCAAGAAAATCCTTCCGGGAGGTGCCAGTCATGGATAATGCACTGAATGAAAAGCTGGATCTGTCGGCCCTGCATCTGGGGATCATCTCCGTGGGGGCGCTGCTGGGAGCGGTGGTGACGCTGGTGGTCTGCATCTTGGCGGTGCGGATCATCACGGTGCTGCTGCGCCGGGTGCTGGGCAAGACCACGCTGGAGCAGCGGGTCAGCAAATACATCGTCAGCACCGTGCGGTTCGTGCTGTGGGTGGTGACGGTGCTGATCGTGGCTCAGCAGCTGGGCATCCCCGTGACATCGCTGGTGGCACTGTTCTCGGTGGTATCACTGGCGGTGTCACTGGCGGTACAGAACGTGCTGGCCAACGTGGCGGGCGGGCTGGTGCTGCTGGTGACCAAGCCCTTTACCGTGGGGGATTACATCGATACCCCCAGCGGGGAGGGAACGGTGCGGGAGATGAGCCTGACCTATACCTTTCTGGAGACCATGGAGGGCCAGCGGCTGGCAGTTCCCAACAGCACCCTGTCCTCCGGGAAGATCATCAACTACTCCACGCTGGCCACCCGGCGGCTCCAGCACAAGATCACGGCCTCCTACGACGATGCCACGGCGGACGTGCGAAGGGCCTGCCTGACGGCGGTGGGGCGGACGGCCAACGTGCTGGCCGATCCTGCACCGGTGGTGTACGTCAGCAACTACGGCGAGAGCAGCATAGAGTACATCGTGCGGTGCTGGACGAAAACAGAGGACTACTGGCCGGCGTATTATCAGCTGCTGGAGGAGATACGCAACGCCTTTAACGAGGCGGGAGTGGAGATGTGCTACAATCACCTGAACGTACACATCATCGAGAAGAAGGAGGAGACGGAATGAACATCGGACTGCTGGGCTTCGGCGTGGTAGGCGGCGGCGTGTGGGAGCTGGCGCAGGAAAACCGGGCCTTGAATGTGAAGAAGGTGCTGGTGCGCCGGGAGGCGCCGTCGCTGGGCAAGGCGGCGGTGCAGGACGTGGAGGCCATCCTCCGGGACACAGATATCGACACGGTGGTGGAGGTGCTGGGAGGTCTGCACCCGGCCTATGAATGGATCTGCCGGGCGCTGGCGGCGGGGAAGGACGTGGTGACGGCCAACAAGGCGGTCATCAGTGCCTACTACCGGGAACTGACGGCGCTGGCCCGTGAAAACGGCGCGGCCCTGCGCTGCACGGCGGCGGTGGGCGGCGGCATCCCGTGGCTGGTGAATCTGCAGCGCTGCCGCCGGGTGGACACCGTGACGGAGGTGGGAGGCATCATGAACGGTACCACCAACTTCATTATGGATGCCATGGCCCGGCAGGGGGCGGATTTTCCCGCTGTGCTGCAGCGGGCGCAGGAACTGGGCTATGCCGAGGCGGATCCCAGCGCTGACATCGACGGCGACGACATCCGTCGGAAGCTGACCATCTCCGCCAACATCGCCTTTGATGCGCTGCTGCGGGAGGAGGACATCCCGGCCTTCGGCATCCGCACCGTCACCGGGGCGGATGTGGCGGACTTCCGGGCTCATGGCTTCACCTGCAAGCTGCTGGCCTGCGCCCAGCGGACGGAGACGGGCGTGGCCGCCTATGTGGAGCCTGCGCTGGTGGCGGAGGGCGAGCCGGAGGCGGCGGTGCCGGGGAACTATAACCTCATCTCCTGCACCGGGGAGCTGCTGGGCCGCCAGAGCTACTTCGGGCAGGGAGCCGGACGGTATCCCACGGCGGCCAACGTGGTGCAGGACTGTCTGGATCTGCTGACAGGAGAGGACGGCTTCTACACGGAGACGGCCCGGCCTATGGCGGTGGAGGCCGATGCCGTGGCGCATCCCTACTATGTCCGAACCCAAGCGGCGGATCCGTGGCTGAAGAGCGTCACGGCGGACCGGTGGACCGGCGGCATCATCACCGGAGCCGTGCCGGTGGGGCAGATGCTGCGCTGGGCGGCGGCCCAGCGGCAGAGGGACCCCGGCTGCTTCGTGGCGGGCATCCGGTGACGGGATCAGCGGCGGGAGAGATGTTTAAGAAAAACTTCACGGCCTGTTCAAATAAACGTAAAGCGTCTGTGGTATGGTAAGAGCATGCCGATGCACGGAGATCGATTCTGGTATGAAAAAAAGGCATTTTACGGAAAAAGAGAAAAAACTCATCGGCTGGGCGGCCATCGTCATCTTTGTGGTGTTCACGGCGGCTGTCTGCTGGTTCGTGGGGCGGCCCATGGGGAACTTCGTGTCCGAGCCGGAGAAATTCCGCCTGTGGGTGGAGAGCCACGGCCTGTGGAGCCAAGCCGCCTATGTGGGCATGGTATTTTTGCAGGTGCTGGTGGCCGTCATCCCCGGCGAGCCGCTGGAGATCAGCGGCGGATACGCCTTCGGCGCCGTACAGGGTACGGTGCTGTGTACGCTGGGGGCCGTTCTGGGCAGCGTGGTGGTATTCGCCTTCGTGCGCCGGTTCGGCCGGGAGCTGGTGGAGATTTTTTTCCCCAAGGAGAAGATCGAGTCCCTGCGTTTTTTGCAGAGCTCCCCTAAGCGGGATCTGCTGTTCTGGATCGTATTCGTTGTGCCGGGAACGCCCAAGGATCTGCTGTGCTACTTTGCAGGGCTGACCGATCTGTCCTGGGGCAAGTGGCTGCTGATCTGCTCGTTGGGGCGTGTCCCCTCCATCATTACCTCCACCGTGGGCGGAAGCGCTCTGGGTGGAAAAAACTACCTTTTTGCCATTCTGGTGTTTGCCGGAACGCTGGCAGTCAGCGCCATAGGGCTGCTGATCTACCGAGGCCTATGCCGTAGGCACGAGAAGAAGCAAAACGGCAAAACGTAAAAAAGCATCCCCTGACCTGCTGGTCAGGGGATGCTTTTTTACTTAGTGTCCTTTTTCCGGGCCAGCTCCGCCAGCTCCGGGAATTTCTTGGTGATGTAGCTGTAGCTGCCCCGGCCATGGGGGACCAGACAGCCGCTGCAATCCTTGATGCCGTCGCCCACATAGGCGAAGTTGCCGCCGCACTTGTCGCCCAGCGCATAGAGGGGACAGTAGCAGAACAGACAGTTGAAGTCCTCCGGCTTGGCTGTTTTGTGACAGGGGAAAAATTCGCACTGAGTGTGCTGGAAGAAAGAGTACCGGCACTCCTCCGGCTTGGTGGAAAGGGGCTTATCCATGGGGTGACCTCCGTTTCATGTGATCTGCAGATTTCATGGCGCACCATATAATATCATCATACCAGCTTCCGCAGGGAACGTCAAGTGCAGTTGACATAATGTGAAGCTGAGAGCTGCACCGTTTCCCCGGAGGCTGCCCCATATGCGACCAGAGCGCTGCGGTACCCCCGCAGCGCTCCGATAGCTTTCACGCCGAATAGATTTTATTGAACCGCCTGATTGAGCGGAATGGAGACAGGCTGATGATGGCCCGCAAAGCCGCCTGTTCAGCGGCAGCCGTGATCCCGGAAATAGGGGATCTTGGGCAGCTGCCACAGCAGGAGCATCCCCAGCCCATAGCAGGCGATGGCCTCTCCGGCGCCTACGGTCAGGCCGTTGATGGCCCATGTGGCGGGGAAGGCGGCGGTGAGGCCCGTCTCCTCATAGGCGATGACAGCCCCCACCAGCAGAGTGTTCAGCACCACCGGCGGCAGAGGGGCCAGCCACTTTTTCCGGCATCGGGCCGTCAGCAGGGCGGCGATGAGGGTGGCCAGAGATCCCACGATCAGGTCCAGCAGACCATAGGGACTCAATATATTGGTGATGAGGCATCCGGCGAACAGGCCCCAGACCGTCTCCGGAAAGAAAAAGGGGAGTACGCACAGCGCCTCAGAAAAGCGGCATTGCACGACTCCGAAGGTCAGGCTGAACACGGAGCTGAAAAGACTCAGTACGGCGTAGGCGGCGCCCACGGCGGCGGCCCGTGTCAGGTGTTGGGTTTGTAGCTTCTGCATGTTTGGTATCCTCCCATTTTTTGTTTAGAGAACGGCGTGAACCGAACGAACGCCGCCAGCGGCGGCGCTTGGACAGGGAGGGCCCCTGTCGCAGGGAGTATACCACATCCGGCGGCAAAAGGGAAGAACTTTTTCCGGTTTGGTCTGTGGGAGAGGGATTTTCTGCGTAAAAAGGGAGGGACAAGGGCGACTCCTCATAAGGACATCTTGAAAACACCAGATTAAACCGATTGAGA
>ENA-OUQS01001119-OUQS01001119.1-human-metagenome-genome-assembly--contig:-NODE-1119-length-24767-cov-4.180236_pt1 | contig 24767 bp, 19 predicted proteins | sample MGYA00248463_ERZ548848 | MGnify/ENA primary metagenome ERZ548848 (study PRJEB26491, sample SAMN04978192) | human metagenome | host: Homo sapiens | study: EMG produced TPA metagenomics assembly of the... | reverse complement strand
ACCGTTCAGCTGCACCGCATCAGAGGGCAGCCTTTCACCCTTCTTTGAGGACAAATACTCTAAAGCACCATCTCAGCTTCACTGCGGAACCTCTCTCATCCCAAAGCTCACACACATACATCAGGAGTCTTCATCAATCCTTGGTTCCGAAGTTTCGAGCGGCACAGCACGCCGACATTCCTGAAAGCGCATCGTCTGACTAAACCTGCCTTTCGCCAATCAAACCACACCAGAGAGCGCCAAATGATGACGTTCAATCCAAAATTTTTCCCTCTCTCCCGCTGCGCGGCTTGCGCTGCGCTTCTTGCGGCAGCTGCATCGTCGGCAGTCTGTGCTGCCAGCGTATCCATCGGCGGCATGTACGACACCGGTCTTAAATATACTTTCGTGAACGACGGCATCCACGGCACAGAGACGGCTTTAGGCATGGAATCGAGCATGCTGGACGCCAGCCGATTCGCCATCCGTGCTCACGAGGACATCAGCGATCAGCTTTCCGTGGGGTTCATTGCTGAATCCGGTTTTAGAGCCGATTCGGGACAACTCCAGGAACCGAATATTTTCTTTAACCTCGGCTCGCTCTTTTATCTTTCGCACAAGCAGTACGGCGAGCTCTGGATGGGACGCCTCGGCACGATGCGTTCGGGTGCCACACCCGCGGGCTTCCAGATCCTCGGTCAGCGCACAAGCCCGTTCGGCACCGGCTGGGACGGATACGGCGGCGGGGTTTTGTACACCATGCCCTTCATCGGCTTCTCAGTCGACAATGCTTTGATGTACAAATCGCCCGTCATCAACGGACTGCAGCTCGATCTTGAAACCAGTTTCGGCGGCACAGACGGCGGCGACGAGAATAAGGCCAATACGGACCGCTACAGCGCCGCTGCGCTCACTTATGACCGCGGTCCCCTTCGTCTCGTCACCGTTCTGGAGTACATGAATGAAAACTCCTCGCAAGGAAGCCGCGACGATGAAATCGCTGTGACAGTCGGCGGCAGCTACGACTTTACCGCTTTCCAGCTTTTCGGCTGGGCGCAGTACTTCCGCGGCGCAAACCACATCATGGCGCTCTCTAACATCGGCGACTATCCGCTCTTCACCGGTCTGGACGACATGCGGGGCTTCGCCGCCACGGTTTCAGCGAAGATCCCCACCGGCCATGGTTTTACGGATCTGGCGCTTTCCTGGCTTGACGCCAAAGTGCACGATGACGTTGAGGCTGCCGACGAAGACAAAGTCGGCAGCAGCCTCAAACGCTTCGGCGCGACGATTGCCTACGAATATCCGCTCTCCAAGAGCACAACAGCTTATGCTGCAGTGGGCGTCTATAAGGACTTCATCGACGCGCGCACCAGCAATGCACCCGTGGACGATCCGCTCTCCGGCCAGGCAATGGCGGGCATCCACATTAACTTTTAACGTTTAGGAAAAACTATCCGGCACCATGTACATGGGATTGACTCTGTATGCGTATAAAAAGTCCATCCCATTTCAGCAGCGGCCGCCAGAAACCCTCGCCTGCAAGGGCGCGGGGGCATGGCGGCCGAGTCTTTAAAGACTGTGCCACTCGTTGATTCCGGAGGACGTGCCTGCATAACGGCGCGGAACACGACTGAGACGTGAAGGCGTGAGGAGAATGCCCTTCTGCCCGTCGAGACGACATAAGACCTCGGAAAACCAAGACTGCAGCCAATGAAGCGAGAAGCCTCGTCAATCCCGTTTGGGATTGAGCGGGGAGCAGTCACAAACATGAGCCATGAAAAACCTTTGCAGTGTTGTTTGGCGTTCAGCTCTGTTTTAGGTAGCTTTTGTTGCTTCTTCAGGGATTGCTGACCAAAATGATTGCGCTTTGCGTCATCCGGAGGCCCGTTGGGGAGGGGGCAGTTGATGTCCACACCGCCCTCCTAGACGAATGTGGATATTAAAGGCCGAGACATTCGAGAAAATGACGAAAGCTATCCGGCTTGACATAAATGTGCCAGCTGATCTAAATCGATAAAATTTATTATATTATCTGCTACTATCGATAAAACATAATTTAATCGATTGACCGATTTTCTCGTTATGAAACTACAAGAACCCGAAGGCCAGACGCTTGAGTACAAGCAAGAATGGTGCGATACCGCTAGAAAAACGCTTATTGCCTTCGCCAATGGTCTTGGCGGCGTTTTGCAGATCGGTGTTGCAGATGACGGTGAAATCGTCGGGTGCGACTTTGACCAGGTAGAACGTGCAGTTCAGCGTTTTGCCCGCGACGGTGCTGAGCCGTCAATACACAACTTAGTTGACATTCGAAAACAAATTCTCGACGGCAAGGTCTTCGCGAGTGTTCTCGTCAGACCAGGAATACGCCGTCCCTATGCACTGCGCGGCAAAGTTCTGACGCAGGGCGGCGTATTCATTCGCTTGGGCGGCCAAACCGTGCCCGCGACGCTTGAGGAAGTCATTCAACTTATTCAGCGCGGTGATCCGCGAACTTGGGAGAGTCGTCCATGCAACGAACTGGACTTGACTTTCGAACAAGCGGTCCAAGTTTTCAATGAGAAGCAGATTTCTTTCGGAGAAAGCACTTGGCTTGGTTATGGTCTTCTCAACCGAGAGCATGAATTAACCAATCTCGCGCTTCTCCTCTCGGACCAGAACCCCTATCGAGTCGTTGTCAACACCTTTGATATTTCTGGAAAGGTTGAAAGTTCCCAAAGAGTTAACGGTTCCGTCTTATGGCAATGGAATAAAGTGCGGGAACGCTTTTCAGAAGTGAATACACCCATCATCGACAAGGAATCGAAAGATTTTTCAAGAAAAGAAGTCTATCCTTGGCCGCCATTGGCATTGCGGGAGGCACTTACCAACACTCTGGCGCATCGCGATTATTCTTCGCCGCTGCAGGTTTCAGTCAACATTCATCCGGACCTTATCACATTCTTCACCCCTGGCGGCATCCCTCCAGAGCTGACGCTTGAAGAAGCGATGAAAGAAGGTGCGAGCTTCTGCCGTAATGACAAATTGGCTGAAATTTTCATGCGGCTGCATTGGATGGAAAAAGCGGGGACGGGCTTCGGCGATATTTTCCGTGCCTATGCACAGTATCCTCAAAAGCCAAAGCTTCAACATATTGCTCGTTCGTTCCAAATTGAGCTGCCGCGTATCAACGAAGAGCAGTCCAGCAGAGAAACGGATGTGATCCTTTTCATCAAACAAAGCCCAAGCGGCAGAACTCGTTCCGAAATTGAGGCGTACATCAATCAAAGCCGGCCGACCGTCCTGAAGCTTTTGAAAGAGCTCAGGGCCAACGGAAGAGTTATTGTCGAAGGGAAAGGTCCCTCCACGAGGTACGTTGTCCCAATCAAATAGCTGCGCGGGCTTTATCGCTCGCTTGGCGAGCACCTTGCACTCATTGAACGTTTGATTTGTATATCGCAGATTGGCGAACAGCGTTTTGGTCCGAGTTATAACTGCCTCCCAAAAGACGGCTATTTCTCAAATCCGGCAGGCCTTTCGTCTGACTATTCCCTCCTAGTATTTGCAAATTCAGCATACAACTCGTCGATACACTCTCTCATTGATACGATTTTCCTAAGTACACCATCCATGAAGCAGCCGCACCAGGCTCGCCCCAACTGCGCACATTTACCTACATTGACTGCGTAAGAGTCAACTCGACTGAAATTCTGCAGTCTGCGGCTGAGATTCTGTGATGCTGAATCGTTTGAGCGCGTTAGTCTAGAAACGTTTTTGCGGGTCGATTATTAGGGCAGCCCGCGCCTCACCTGTTTTGGAGGAACAAAATGAATTTGAAGCATGCAGCCGCCGCGCTCGCGCTCACAAGCCTTGTCGCCGCCGGCGCCGCGCAGGCCGCGCCGAAAGAAATTACGGTGGCCATTGCCAGCACGTTCACGACGCTTGATCCGTACGACGCTTCGGATACGCTGTCGCAGACCGCTTCGAAATCCTTCTATGAAGGTCTCTTCACGTTCGACAAAGACATGAAGGTGATCGACGCACTCGCCACGGACTATAAAGTGACTGACGACGGCCTCGTCTATACGGTGACGCTGCGCAAGGGCGTGAAGTTCCATGACGGTTCAGAATTCCAGGCTGATGCTGTGAAAGCCAACTTTGACCGCGTGACCAACAAGGCCAACGGTCTGAAGCGCTACATGCTTTACCAAAACATCGAAAAGACTGAAGTGGTCGATCCCTACACGGTGCGCTTCACGCTCAAGAAGCCCTTCTCGAGCTTCATCAATCAGCTCGCGCACCCGGCCGGCGTCATGATCTGCCCGTCAACGCTCGCTAATAAGACCAATAAACAGATCGCTTTCGAACCCTGCGGCACCGGTCCCTACACGCTCGACAAATACAATCCGAGCGAAGGCATGCGCGTCGTGAAGAACCCGAACTACTGGCAGGCAGGGTTCCCGAAACTCGATGCTATTAACTGGAAGCCGGTCGTTGAGAACAGCACCCGCGTTGCGATGCTTCTCACGGGCGAAGCACAGTTTGCTTTCCCGCTGCCCGCCGAACAAGTCAAGCAGGTTCAGGGGAAGGATCAGGTTCGCCTCGACATTACCCCCTCCATCATTCTTCGCTATGTTGAAATGAACATGTCGAAGAAGCCCTTCCAGGACAAGCGCGTCCGCGAAGCCTTCAACTATGCCATCAATAAGGAAGCGCTCTGCAAAGTCGCTTTTGCGGGCTACGCTGATCCGGCCACGGGCTACGCTCCGGCCGCCATTGATTTCGCCGAGAAACTCGGTCCCTGGCCCTATGATCCGAAGAAGGCCCGCGAACTCCTGAAGGAAGCCGGCTACGGCAGCGGCCTTACGATCAATCTCTGGTCGGGCTACAACCACACGACCGCCCAGAAGGTTATTCAGTTCCTGCAGCAGCAGCTCGCTCAGGTCGGCGTCAAGTCCAACATCCGCGCACTTGAGGCCGGTCAGCGCACCGCGCTCGTAGAGTCTGTGCCGACGCCCGATAAGAGCCAGCACGACCTTTACTACATCGGCTGGTCGAGCTCCACGGGTGAACTCGACTACGCCATTCGTCCGCTCCTCGCCTCCGAAAATATGCCGCCGGTGGGCTCCAATGAAGCCTACTACAAGAGCGAAAAGGTCGACCGTCTGATTCAAGAAGGCCTGGCAACCACGGACCGCGCCAAGAAGGCTGCGATCTATAAGGAAATGCAGGAGCAGCTCTGGGCCGACATGCCGTGGATCCCGCTGGTGACGGAAAAGAACATTGCCGCCAGTGCGAAGAACCTGACGGGTTTCTACATTCAGCCTGACGGCGGGTACAACTTCTACCAAGCCGAACTGAAGTAAATCAGCCGGCCTTTGCCTGCGAAGAGCGCTGCTTTTCGCAGGCATCCGCCATTAAAAATAAAACGTGTGCGGGCATTTTCATCAGATGCCTGCACGCGTTTTTTTAGAGTTCAGAGAGCCGATTCAGCCCGCAATAGCACGGGCTAATGCGATGCCGCCCACGACGGCGCCAAGCCCCAAGACCAAGGAGCCCAGCGCATAAAACACGGAAAGCGCCAAGGCGCCGCGCTCACCGAGAAGCACCGCTTCAAGCGCAAAAGACGAAAACGTCGTGAAGCCGCCGAGCAGTCCGGTTGTGAGAAAGAGCCGCAGGTTTTCCGATAATCCCAGTCGGCAGCTCCAATACTCGACCACCAAACCCATTAGAAAGCAGCCGATGAGGTTGACGGCGAAAGTGCCGGCCGGAAAGGCTGTGCCGAGGAGGCGCACAGCAGATGCAGAGAGCAGCCACCGCATGGATGCGCCGATGCCGCCGCCCAGAAAAACCAATGTCAGTTGAGTGAAATTCATCGTCTCGTTTCAGCCGAAAAACATTCTGTCCGGCTCAGACCGTCTGCTCGAGCGCACATTGGCGCACTATCGGACAGTTTTACGCAACAAACTGAATGGCAGCGTTTGCCGTCCTCTGCAAACATATCGAGCGATAAGCTCGGACTTTGCTCACGCAGCCCAATGGCCGGCCCAGCCTCTGTAACTAGGTCTAAAAGGTTAATGCATTTACAGCCGCAAAGAGTATGATGCTTTTTTGTTTTGTCATAACGGGTGTGCTCCGCAAGGCGCAGCGCCGCCCTTCCAAACCGATTCCGTACGACTCTCCATGAGCTGCCACGTCCATTACCGACAAGCGATGAAGCACCGACTGGCGCTTATCTTTGGGCTCACCGCATTGACGGCGCTGCTCTTTGCCGCTGATCTGACGGCCGGTTCTTCGGGCATGCCTCTGAGCGCAGTGCTCAATGCACTTTGGGCCGGACCATCGGGTCAGTCCCCGGAAGCGCTCATTTTGTGGTCACTTCGCCTGCCGATGACCCTGACGGCGCTCTTCGTCGGCGCTGCGCTCGCGCTGGCCGGACTGCAGATTCAAACGATCACGGCCAATGCACTTGCCAGCCCTTCTACCCTCGGCATCACCTCGGGAGCGAGCTTTGGCGCAGCGCTCGCGATCACCGCAGGCTTTACGGTAGGTGGAGAACTGTGGCTCGGCACCATGACCGCCTCCTTTTTGGCGTCGCTCTTGATCTGCGCGCTGATTCTTGCACTGGGACGGCTGCGCGGCATGACGCCCACAACGCTCATTCTCGCGGGCATTGTGATGAATTTCTTCTTCATGGCTCTGCACCAATTTCTCGTCTATGTCGCAAGCCCCGAAGTGGCGCAACTGATTTCCGGGTGGACCTTCGGCAATCTTGAGCGTGCTGGCTGGCTTTCGGCGGCCTGCGCCTTGGGCGCAGTTCTTTTCGGCACCCTCCTTCTCGCGCCGAAAGTCTGGGCGCTCACAACGCTTTCTATCGGCGAGGAACGTGCCAAAAGCCTCGGCATTCAAGTCAGCCGCCTGCGGCTTCTCGTTTTTTCAACAGCATCCGTGCTGATCGCTACGTCGGTGAGCTTCATCGGCACGATTGCCTTTGTGGGACTCGTGGCACCTCACTGCGCCAAACTGCTTTTAGGGGATGATCAGCGCTTTCTCATGCCCGCGAGCATGCTTTTCGGCGGCGCGATTCTTCTACTTTCTTCGCTCCTTTCCAAATTCATCTCAACGGGCGCCATGCTTCCGGTAGGCATCATCACATCGATCGTCGGCGTGCCTTTCCTCTTCGTTCTGCTCCTTAAGAATCGGAGGGACTACTGATGACCGGCCTTGAACTTCGCGTAGAAAACCTCAATGTCGGCTTCGGCCGCCGCACAGTGCTCCGCGACATCAGCTTCACCGTTCATTCGGGTGAATTCATTTGTCTGCTCGGGCAAAATGCCGCCGGAAAAACCACGCTCTTCAAAGCCGTCTCAAACCTCATTGCTTCTTCCGGGCGCGTAACGCTCTGCGAAAACGGGAAAGCACTCCCCCGGTCCGCTATTGCTTACTTGCCGCAGCTCACGCAGGTCCAGAGCCGCCTGACAGTCTTTGAGATGGTCATGCTCGGCCTCGGCCGCCGGCTTTCCTGGCGAGTGACGCCCGACATTTTCGAGCGGGTCGATCAGACGCTTCACGCCATGCAGATCAGTCACCTTGCCGACCGTCCCGTGGCCTCGCTTTCGGGCGGTCAAAAGCAGCTCGTCTTCATGGCGCAGGCCTTTGTTTCCCGTCCCCGCGTGCTGCTGCTCGATGAACCCACTTCTGCGCTCGACCTGAGACATCAGCTGATCGTCATGCAGGCCGCCCGCAGCTACGCCAAAACAACCGGCGCAGCCGTCCTTGCCATTGTTCACGACTTGATGCTCGCGGCTCGATTCTCCGACAAGCTCCTCATGCTGGGCGACGGCACCATTCGCCGATTTGCCGCTCCGGCTGAGGTACTCACGCCCGAAGAGCTGGCGGTCGTTTATCGCGTGGAAGCCGCGGTTGAACGCTCTCAAGAGGGGCTTCTCACCGTGATCCCCATGACGCCGCTTGACGTTGACGACGGCACACACGGCCACGGGTCCCATCCGCACGCGCATGACCCTGCCTGCACGCATTCGAGCAGTTCCGATCAACACGACCACCGCATTCGCCATGACGACGACCACCCCCATCTGTGAAACCGCATCCGTCAAAACCTCAGCCGCTCTGGGCGACAAAGTTTCCGGCTACTGGAACACTCGTGCCGAAGGCTACAGCCTGCGCACCGCTGACGAACTCAACGGCCCCCGCGGAGCGCATTGGCGAGAACGGCTGCTCAGCAATCTGCGCGGCGTTCCGCCCGGCGGTTCGGTGCTCGACGTTGGCTGCGGACCAGCGCTTTTGGCCATTACCGCTGCCCGATGCGGCTGGAAAGCTTATGGCTGCGACTCCAGCCCTGAAATGCTCCGGCGCGCTCTTGAGAATGCGAAGACGGCCGGGGCTGATGTGACGTTTTGTCAATGCGACGCCGCAGCGCTGCCTTTTGCCGACGAAACCTTCGACGCCGTCATCTCCCGCAATGTGCTGTGGAATCTACCTCATCCGGAAAGGGCGCTCAAGGAATGGATGCGCGTACTGAAACCCGGCGGCCGTCTCCTTTATGAGGACGGCAATCATTACCGCCATCTTGTGGATCCGCTCTTTAAACACCATCACGACAACATGCCCGCGCCCTTCGGTCACCAGCCGCAGTACATGCTCAACGTGGATACTTCGGCGATTGACGCCATTGCCCAGACGCTGCCGCTTACACAGGAACTTCGTCCGCAATGGGATTTGCAGGCGCTCATCGATCTGGGATTCACCGAAACACAGGTGATTGATCCCACCCTCGCTGAAGTCTCGGATCCTCTGTCGGGGAAAAGCATCCGCATCGTCACTGATTTCGTCGCAGCAGCGACAAAACCCGCGGCTGCCGCCTTCTCGAATGTCACAGCTGCGACCTGAATGCCCTGAAACACCATCAGCCGCTCTATCTTCATCAACCTTTGCGCTTTCGGAGTGCCTCATGCTTACTCGCCGCACGCTTCTTCTTTCCGCAGCTGCCGCATCCTTGGCGATGCTGCCTTTTGCCAGTTTTGCCGCTGAAGCCGCCGCCGGCGAAGCGGCATTGGGCAGCGCTGCCCTGCCGCCGGCGGGCAGCTGGCCCGTTACCTTCAAGGATCTCGCGGGACGCACCGTCACCCTCACTCAGGAACCGCAGCGGATCATCGTCGCCAACTACATTCAGAACTTCATGCTCGTAGGCGGCCGAGACGCCCTCAAACGCGTTGTCGGCATGACGCAGGATCATTGGGAATCCACCCGTATGGGCGAATATCAGGTCTTTACCACGGCCTACCCGGAACTGAAGTCCATTCCTTCCATCGGCGGATTCCACGACGACATCCTCAATTCTGAAAAGATCATTGCTTTGAAACCCGATGCGATGATCATCAACCGTACGCAGTTCGCCGCCAACACCCAGCGTATTGAAGTGTTTGAGCGCGCCGGCATCCGTGTGATCGTCACCGACTACCACGCCATGAAGCTCGAGAACCATGTGCTCAGCACACGCATCATCGGCCGCATGCTGGGTCGGGACACCGTCGCCGAGGAACTCTGCCGCAAAGCCATTGACGGCCTCAAGGACGTTGACGCACGCGTTGCCAAGGCCTCTGCCGGCAAGAAGGCGCCCAAGGTTTATATGGAACTCGGCAGCAAAGGCGTCGGCAACTACGGCAACACCTACAACTCCACCATCCTTTGGGGCGCTATGCTCGCCCGCGTGGGCGCCGACAGCATTTCAGCCAACAACCGCGAGCCCTACAGCGCTGCTACGCGTGAGTACGTCATCTCACAGAACCCGGAGATCATTATCATCGGCGGCTCGAGGTGGTCGGGCGGCGCGAGCGACCAGATGCAGATGGGCTTCACGGTCGACCGCAAGACCGCGGAAAAGTGTCTCGAAGCCTTTATGCACCGCTCGCTCTGGCAAAATCTCCCGGCCGTGAAAAACCGGCGCTTCTACGCCGTCGACCACGGGAGTCTGCGTTCCATTATTGACTGGCACATGAGCGCTTTTATCGCCAAAGTCTGCTGGCCGGATGGCTTTGCCGACATGGATCCGGAAGCCGGCATCGTCGCCGACTATAAGCACTATCTTCCGGATTTGGATCCGGCCGGCACATTTACGCTGGCGCTCGGAAACTAACCGCAGAGCTCCGCTCGTTTGAATGGGATGCGGCCTCCGGCTCTAGGCTGGAGGCCGCTTTTTAGTACTGTTTGTACGTTTGGCCGGCAGACGTGTTCATGCCGACCATGGCGCAGTCAGCCAATCAGCCCTTAAGGACTCGGCTGCAGGTGCAGCCGCCGCCTTCCTTTCCGGTTTCATCCGCAGCCGGACCGTAAGTCCGGACAGCTTTGGCGAGCAGTGCTTCAAGCTGATCAGCCTCATCCTCTGTGAGCGACCCCAAAATGCGTTCGTTCATGCGGGTTGAAATATCGGCCATGATGGGTTTGAGCGCACGGCCTTTTTCGGTGAGCATGATGATGCTCGCTCGGCCGTCGGATTCACTGGGGAGCCGATCTACGTAGCCCTGCTTGGCAAGTCGATCGAGCATGACGCAGGTCGTCGACTTCGTACGGCGAATCTTCTGCGCAACCGCCGTGAGGCTCAAACCTTCCTGCTGAAAGAGCACCTGGAAGATGTCTCCGCAGCTCGTCGTCAATTCGTCAAGGCCGGCCTTTTTCATCTCAGTGAGCAGGAAACGGCGGCCCTCTTCATGCATGCGGGCTGCGTAAGCAAGTATGGGACGGTCTTCCTTCATTGGCTCTTCTTATTGTTGACAGCTGAATGCCAGTCGCATTTCAAAAGGACTTCAGCTCGTTATGAATATTTTAAGAATTATAAGACTGGGGATTTTCTTCGATTCGGACAGTACCTGCAAATAACCGCACAACGATGTGTAATACGTAAATATGTATGACGTCGTGGCAGTATTCAGTCTAAATTTGTCCGTACTCAACGCACTTTGGAGCCAAATCAGAGCAATTCTGGTAGTCCATATCGTCAGCGAAACCGCACTGCACACACAGATACTCTCCTTTGAACTGCTCGAACAATTCGAGGAGAGCGGTTTCACCCACCCCCTGCTGGCTCCTCACTTTATGAGCGAACAAACAGTCAGTGCGCATCAGTTCGGGAAATCCGCACCCGTTCGATACGGCTGCGGGTTGCTTTAACCACCTCGAACCGCAGTCCGCTGAACGTGATGGACTCTCCGGCTGACGGAATCCGCCCGAACTTCTCCAAGAGCAGCCCGGCGAGCGTTGCGCAGCTGTCATTTTCGGGACGCAGCCCGCTCACCTGTGTGGTCTGTTCGACCAAGAAGAGGTCAGCAGCGCCTTCTGCCGACCAGCCTCCCGCAATCGGTTCGATAAAGCGTCCCTCGTTTTCATCCGGAAAATCACCCGCAATCGCTTCCAAAAGATCATGCGTCGTCACTAAGCCCTGGATAATGCCGAATTCGTCAGCCACCAAAATAATGTGATGGTTGCCCTCTTGGAAATTCCTCATCAATCCAATCACACTGACCGTTTCCGGCACCACCAATGCACGACGGCGCCGAGCAATGTCGGCAATAGCAGCAGGATTGAGCGTATCGCCAGCTAAATCCTTCGCTTTTAATATCCCGATCACATTGTCAAGCGACCCCTCACAGACGGGGTAGCAGCTGTGTGGCTCACGCTTAATCAGCGCGGCAATTTCCGATGCGGGATGTTCTAGATCGATCCAGACCACATCGCAGCGCGGCGTCATGATGGTTTTGACCGTACGTTCCGCCAAGGAAAGCACGCCTTCAACCATGTGCCGTTCCTCCTCAGCAAAAACATCAGGCTTGCGGTCTGCGGCAGTGCCCTCGGCAGCCGTGTCAACCTTTTCGCCGGGCCGGCCCATCAAATTCACAATCGCCGAGAGCGTGCGTGCGCGAAAGGGGAGCTTCTCCGTATGCTTACGAAGGTTGCGGGCAGCCAATTGGTTGAAGAACTCAATCATGACCGAGAAGCCAATGGCGGCGTAGAGATAGCCCTTCGGTATATGGAAGCCGAACCCATCTGCCACGAGTGAGAGGCCGATCATGAGCAAAAACGACAGACACAAAACCACCACGGTGGGATGTGCGTTGACGAAGGCCGTCAGCGGACGGCTGGCGAGCATCATGACGCCGATGGCAATTACTACCGCTGCCATCATCACGCCCAGATTGTCCACCATGCCGACGGCCGTAATAATGGAATCCAAGGAGAAGATCGCATCCAAAATCAAAATCTGGACGATCACCAGCCAAAAACTTGTCGCAGAACCCGCCGCGCTTTCTTCATGCGGACGCGCTTCCAATCGTTCATGAAGTTCTGAAGTGGCTTTAAAAAGCAAGAAGAGCCCGCCGACGCAAAGAATGAGGTCGCGCAGGGAAAACGGGTGCCCCCAGAGCGTGAAAAGCGGCGCTGTCAGCCCCACCAGCCAGCTCATCACCGAAAGCAAAGCCAGCCGCAGGAAAATAGCCATGCCTAAACCGGTATAAAGCGCACGATCTTGCTGCTTTGCCGGCAGTTTTTTGGCCAGGATGGCAATAAAAACCAAATTGTCGATGCCGAGCACCAACTCGAGCACAACAAGCGTCAAAAGTCCAACCCACAGGGTGGGATCAAAAAGAAAGTCCATCAGTAGCAATAGAGCAGCTCTCGAATCAGCCGCGGAAGTCCCCGCTCACACCGAGCGGTTTGAGGTTGAGGTGCGAAATTTTATAGATTAAACCGATCATTGTCCAAGGTTTGAACTCAACTTCAGCATGCGTCCGCATCCGCTCATGGCTGCGAATGAGTATGACTCTCAAACACTGCCATCCTATCGTCTTATTGATTTACCAGATTCTTCCAAAACACAAACAATCAATTTTTGTGTAATTTCCCGAATTAAAACCACATTCCATTTTCAACACATCAGTGACAAATAATTCGCAAATTTCCTTATTGCTTTGCTGATCAACATTCATCTAAAATTCGAAACTCAATCTCATAGATTCAGCACAACTGCGAAGATTATTTAAATTGAGTGAATGCTTAAGCGGACGGAACTGAATATGAAGCAAGCTATCATTCTCCTTCTGGCTCTGGGTGCTGTTGCAGTTCATGCAGAAACGATCAGAGCCTGTGGAAAATACCAAAGAATCGATCAGACTTGGTCTAAATCCTACAAAGTCACGGGAACTATCCAAGATGGATTTTTTGTTATCCAATGGCGGAAAGGCAAACCCACCAAGGTCGTTCTTGGATCCAGAAACAGCATTCCGGCCGCCGAAGAGCACTTTAAAGATACAAGAGATCGTCCATGGGTTCTCAAGGCCGGATGGGAGAACTGCAATTAAGCCCTCCTCTTGGCATCTCATCTTGATTGAGTACTGATTCCTTTCTGTTTTGGTACAAGGCTTCACCAAACGCACCTCGGGCACCTTGGCACACCTATCAGCGCTGCATCACGGAAGAGCCCTCGAAAGAAGGCTAGTTATAACTTCGGACAGATAACGATGATGCTGGCCCCGCACCTGCTTTGCCGCCGCTGCCGGCGGTATGCCGCCTGAGGCGTTCAAAACGGAGCGTTGAGCATCGGCAGGATGCGCAGCTCTGAAGATTCCGCCGCCATTCCTCCCCGCCCTTGCGGGCGAGGATTTCTGGCGGATTCTGCTGAATCGATATTTTGGCTTACCACTTCATGTGGGTGAGTTCACACCTAATCTTGCCGCCTCTCAAAGCAGGCGTATCAGGTTGGTCCGCATTTTCACAAAGACGCGTGTTGCCATAGTCGTTTCGAGTATCGTCAGCATTCCCGCGAGCCCAGACAGCGACCATAGCTTTGGTGTCAGGATCCTTTTCACCGTCAGCATCCATCTGGAAGGCATGAATCGTATTTTCGTGGAAATACACCAATGGCGCAAAGTTCCAAGCCGTGTTCGCCCACATCGACTTTTCGTCCGGAACGCTGGTGTCAATTTCAACCTTGCGATAGTCTTTATTTTCACCCACAGTCTTTACACGCGGGTTGCTGTCGCGGACTGCAAAGGATTTCAGCTGATTGATCGATGCAGGCTCTCTCAAGGTGTAATACATCTCTGAGATAGCATGATTGTGGTACGGATAGAGTGTTCCTACCTGCTGCACCGTCATACCGATTTCAGCTCCTACCGGGACACCATTAATCGATTTGATGCGGAGAAGTCCCCAATGCCCCATGACTTCTGCATAGGCATATCCGCCGCGTACATTCATGAAGTTGCGGCGGTTCCGGTCTGAATCTGCGGCGTACATCGGAAGCCAGCCGGCTGCAGCCCACAAATTTGGCAGTGCATTAGCAGTAACGTCAACACCAAACTGCGAAGGTGTATGAAGAGCTTCCCCAAGCACCATTTGGTCGAAATTTTCAGCAAACTTCAGACCGTATTTTTGAACTTCCTTATTTTTAATTTCGTTTGAGAAGAAATCGTGAAGCGTTGTCCGTTTCAGCCATTGGGCAACCGGAGATTTCTTTAGAAGTTCACCTGAAGGCATAGTCAGCGACTTATCGCTGCGGCGAGGAGAGAAGCAGGCTTTAGCCTTATCCGGATTAGCAAGAATTTGATGAATGTGTTTTACAGCCAGCTGTACGTCACGACGATCCGTAATGCAAAAAGATTTGATGCCGTCAGTTGTTTCATAAACAGCAGTGTCGGAATTTCTGCACCGGCCGGTCGTATCAGTCGTAACAGCTTGCGCATATGCGCGGAGGTAGGTCAAGGTTTCGTCCCACAACTGATCGATTAATTTTCGTTCGGCAGGGGTATAGGCCTCAGTTGCATCGCTGGCATTGAGACACTCGAAAACCGGGTTTTTAAGATCGTCGGCCGAAATAAATTCCGGCAAATTACTACCCGAGGCGAAAACGGATAGAGGAAGAAGAGAAGCAACGATTGCGGTTGTTTTTGAAAACATAAACATTTCTCCTTTATGTGCGCTCCCAGTTGCGGTTTGACAGCCAACTAGGTGAAATGATTATGTTTATTTTGATCTCTTAGGAGGTTTGATTATTATCACCAGCCAAGTTTTATGCCGGGATAACCCTATCGATTAATTAAGCAAATATACTTCAAAACAGTATGTTTTCATGCAGATTTATTATACAAAAGTTAAATAATAATGTTTTCATTTATTTTCTCGTTATGAAAACTGTATTCTTTTTCATGATTTCCTCACTGCGTCTGAATGAATGAAATTCCAGCTCAGCATGATTTGTCAATAAATCGCCAGAGATGCATAGATTTAAGCAACGTACCTCCCAAGCAGCAACAGGCGGAATGATGCCAAATCTATTTATGAATTGTTTTATTTTAATAGTACTTTTCTATCATAAACGCGCATTTTAAATGCCGTTTCACTCTTCAAACCTAAGAAATCTTCCCCACTAGATATCCTCAAACGTTGTGGTCCTAGTGGGCCACAAATGAAAAAAACTCACCTAAAGCACTGGCTCTAGGTGAGTTTATCAATGGTTTAACTTTTATTTGGAATTAATGTTCGTCACCGCCGGCGTGCTTAAACATGCGCAGACCCGTGGTCATGGACGAGAGCGTGGTGCAGCCGCCCATGATGTCTTCACGGAAGGACATGTACATATGCGCGATGGTGAAGATAATCAGCACGTACATCAGTGCATGGTGCACCGTACGCACGGCCTGAGCATCGCCAAAGAGCGTGAACACCCATCCGAACCAGGCCATCCAGCTCGTGTCGGCACCCCAGGCCTGAGCATAAAGCGCAAGACCCGTGATGATGAGGAGGATGCTGCCCAACACGAAGAAGCCGAACATGGCGAGCTGCGCGAGCGGATTGTGACCCGCGTACTCTGCGCTCGTCTTCTTCATGAAGAGGTAATAGGCAACCTGACCGAAAACGCCCTTCCACCACTTCCACGACCAAAGCGGCGGAATGAAGATCTGACGCGAGTACTTGTTCCCGACGACCGCCCAGTAGAGACGGTAGATGAAAAGCACCGTGTAGATAATGCCGGCCGCAAAGTGCGCAAAGCGGATGTAGGCGAAGTCATAGGTAGCCCATGTATCGCCGAGATTGGAAACCAAAGGCGCCCCAATGAGGAACCCGGTCACAATCATCACGAACATGCAGACCATCATGGCCCAGTGCCACACTCGAACCGGCGCCTCCCAGACATAAAGCGGGTGCGTACCCGCACTCATGTCTACTTCGTAGGTGACTGGATCGATTTTCATAGGTCCTCCTTGACCTCAGCACACCTGCACGGACGTAAGCTCTTCGCCTTCGGGCGAGTAGAGATGCGTAGCGCAGGCAAGGCACGGGTCGAAGCTGTGGATCGTACGGATGATCTCCAGCGGGCGCTTCGGATCAGCGAGCGGCGTACCAATAAGCGAAAGCTCATAGGTACCCTTCTGCCCTTCACTGGAGCGCGGCGAAGCATTCCAGGTCGTGGGCACCACCGCCTGCCAGTTTTCGAGGCGGCCGTTCTTGATGACGCAGTAGTGAGCGAGTGCGCCGCGCGGAGCTTCGCACGGACCCACGCCGCGGCATTCCTTCGGCCAAGTCTTGGGTTCCCAGAACTCCATATTGGCCGCAGTTTCGTCGCCGGCCTTGATGTTGGCCGTGAGGTCATCAATGTACTGCACGAGCTTGTGCGTCATCCACTCGCACTCGAGCGCACGGGCAGCATGACGGCCGAGCGTGGAGAAGGCGGCTTCGAGCGGAAGATTCAATTCCTTCAGGAGCTCAAGAGCCGGTTCCTTATAGTGCGGTACGTTCTTCGCAATGCCGATCACCATACGGGCAAGCGGACCCACTTCCATCATGTGGCCGCGCCAGCGCGGGCTCTTGATCCAGGAGTACTTGCCGTCCGGAGCGAGCCAGTTGAACTTCGTTTCCGTACCGTCGCTTCCCGGCGGGAGTTCGTAATGCTGGTCAGTGATGCCGTCCCAGGGATGCAGACCTTTGTCGGCTTCCGGATACTTGTACCAGGAGTGGTCAACAAATTCCTGAACCTGTTCGGGATCGCGCGTGTCAACATCAAAGACTTCATTGAGGTTGCCGTTGATGATGGCGCCGCGAGGAATCTGGATCGACTTGTCAGAATAGTCGTTCGCGATTTCAGGGAAGTCGCCGTAAGACATCATGTTGATGCCGGCGAGCCCCTTGCCGTACTTGAACCAATCCGGGTAGAAGGATGCAATGGCCTTGATGTCCGGAATATAGACGTTCGAGACGATATCAACGGCGTGCTTGGCGACCTGACGCATATAGTTCAGCGTCACTTCGTTCACCATCGTGCCCTGAGCGCCCGTATCGTGGACGTTGATCGGGCAGGCGACGCCGCCCACGAGATAGTTCGGATGCGGGTTCTTGCCGCCCAGAATGGTATGAATGCGCACGACTTCACGCTGGAAGTCGAGCACTTCAAGGTAGTGCGCGACCGCAAGCAGATTCACGGCCGGCGGAAGCTTCATGGCGGGATGGTCCCAATAGCCCTTATTGAAAATCGAGAGCTGTCCCGATTCAACGAGCTTCTTCACGCGGTTCTGCACATCGCGGAAGTAACCGACAGCTGCGAGCGGATGGTGCGGCGCAATCTTTTGCTGAATCGCCGCCGTTTCGCGGGGATCGGCATCGAGCGCGCTGACAACGTCCACCCAGTCGAGCGCGGAGAGCTGATAGAAGTGAACGATATGGTCCTGAATGTAGAGCGTGGCATTCAGGATGTTGCGGATCAGATTGGCGTTCTTCGGGATCTTGATGCCGATTGCATCCTCAACGGCGCGAACGGCGGAAAGCGCGTGAATACCCGTACAGACGCCGCAGATGCGTTCAACGAACGCCCAGGCGTCGCGGGGATCGCGGCCCTTCAAAATGACTTCGAGGCCGCGCCACATCGTGCCGGTGCTCATGGAGTCGACGATCTTGCCGTCATCGCCCAGCACTGCCTGCACGCGCAGGTGACCTTCAATGCGGGTGACCGGGTCGACTACGATTCTGCGTTCGCTCATTATTCCTTACCTCCGATTTCCTTATTGGTCTTGGCGCGCGCCTGAGCAACCGCCGAGAGCGCAGCATGCGCTGCAGCTGCAGCGCCCACCACTGCAACAGTGGCGAGGCCGACCTTATCGACCGTGCCTTCAACGCCCGCAAAGATCGGGGGCAGAACGGTCGTTTCGTGTTCGTAGAAGCTGCCCTTGTCAAAGAAGTTGGGTTCAGCGCAGCCAATGCAGCCGTGGCCGGACTTAACAGGCCAGGACAGCCCTTCGTTCCACTGAATCGTGGAGCAAGGCGCATAGGTCGTCGGGCCCTTGCAGCCGACCTTATAGAGGCAGTAGCCGAGCTTGGCGCCCTGATCATCAAACTTCTCGGCGAACTGACCGGCGTCGAAGTGACCGCGGCGATAGCACTTGTCGTGAATGCGCTGGCCGTAGAACATCTTCGGACGGCCGAGACGGTCGAGCGGCGGGAGACGATCGTAGGTGAGGATGTAGGTAATGACCGAGGTCATCACTTCCGGAATCGGCGGGCAGCCCGGCACCAGGACGATGGGCTTGTCGGTAATCACTTCCGTGATCGGCACGCATTCCGTGGGATTGGGCTTGGCAGCCTGCACGCAGCCCCAGGCGGCGCAGGAACCCCAGCCGATCACAGCCTTGGCGCCTTCGGCGACGTGCTTGATCTTATTGAGGAAGATTTCGCCGTTAGGCACACAGTTGATGCCGCCCTGATGAAGCGGAATGTTGCCTTCGACAGCCAGGATGTAGTTGCCCTTGTACTTTTCGATCGTCTCGTGCAGCGACTCTTCGGCCTGTTCGCCGGCAGCGGCCATAATCGTGTCGTCGTAGTCGAGCGACACCATGTTCGTCACCACATCGGCGACGATCGGCGTATAGGATCGGATGAAGGCTTCAGAGCAGCAGGTGCATTCCAGGCCGTGGAGCCAGATAACGGGCGTGCGCGGTTTGGTTTCCATCGCATGGGCGATTTCCTGCGCACCGGCGCTCCCGAGTCCAAGGCTCGCCGCAGTGAGCGAGCAGAACTGCAGGAAGCTGCGGCGGCTGATGCCGCGGCGGCGCAGCGCCTCGTATTGCGTTTCAAACATGTTGGTCTCCCCTCGTTAGAGAAAAGCGGGTCGAGCTTGGAAACCGGCTGGAGGGTGCGCCGGAGGCAAGCTTCTTTTCATTCTGCCGCGATTAAGGATTTAAGACTACTTTTGCCAAAATCTTTTTTCCCGCGTTATCGAGAAATAGCGAAAAGGTTCTGAAAACACTTGTCGCTGCAGCTGGTGAGAAGATTAAAACCCAAAATTGTTCTGCGCATCCCCCCTAATGCTCGCTTCATATAGGTCAAAAGTACTAGCAAGGTGTAGAGCCAAGCATTTTCCGAATAATCAATGTCATTGGAAAACACTATTAGCTCTTCAAGGTACGCCATTCCGTTTTCAAATATCGTTTGGACGGCTCTTTCGTTTTCAACAAAATGGCTCTCCCAAAGAGGACGTACATTTTGCGCTTCTACTGCTTAAAGATTAGGACAGCGTATTCCTTCGACGGATTGGCGCTCGGCCGGCGGCCTTCTATACTCGGGGAGCAAAAAAACAGACTGCGCCTTTTGCCTGAATCAGGAGCGTCCGTTAAGGACGGCAAAAGAGGCCGCAGCTGCCGGCCGGTCATCCCGCCGCTTCGGCACCATGGACGCGTCGCATGCCGTCAGCAGACGCAAAACGTCTTCCATGCCGGAGCCGATCGAGTTTTGATGGTCTTCCGGCAATATGGAGAAGTGAGGAGAAAGATCCATGACCGAAGCGCAACGCGAGAATCCGAGCAGACGCCTGCGCGTTTTTACGCAGTCGCCGGCGGAGTTTTTCGACGAAGGTCTCCGGCAGATTGAAAAAACGCGCATGGCGGGTCTCCCAATCCTCAACCCCAAGCTCGTTGTGCGTTCTGCCGGCTGGCGGCGCTGGGGCAACGACTGGATCGGCGTAGTGACGACGCCCTGGGCAGTGCTTGGCATTTATGCCTGCGGGTCAAGAGAAGGATGGGTAGACGTTCCTGCCGACCGCACCCGAATCATTGAACTGCCGGCGGGCGACTTTCCATTTCGGGCCGTTGAAGATCCGATTTTGGGGCGGTGCCTCTTTTTGTCGCTCAAGAGCCCGCTCCTTGATGTGGGCGATCAGGAAACCGCTGACCTCATCGGCAAAATCACTTTAGACACGCTCTTTAAGGCGCAGTCCATTCCGGAGGACGATGAAGATGCAGCCGCCTGGGTGCCGCCGACCGCGGACGGCCAGCTTCGCCGCGTCATTCCGATTCGAATGACTCCGCCCAAAAACATTGAAGCAACGCCGCCCTTAACGCCGCCCAAGCCTGAACCTGAACCTCAGCCCGCTGAGCGCGAATCCTTCTTCGATAAGCTCGAAGAACCCGTATCGCGCCGCGAACTCTTCGGCCGCCGCAAAAAAGCGGAGCCGTCGGATGATGCGCCCGGCGCTCATGCAGCGCCCCTCATCGGCGCAGACACGACGCATGCCGACAACGGCGCGGGCCATCCGCTTCGCTCAACGTCTCACTCGGAGGGCATCAAACCATGATCATTGATGACGCCTCCATCCGCGTTCATATCAAGTCAAAGCCCTGCAGCCGGGCGACGGCAGTTGTTTCCTCAACGCGCACCAATGCTGTTGCGCGCGCGGCATCGCTGCCGGAAAACCGCGGAAAGATTCGCCGGCTGCTGACGCTCCTTTATGGCCTCTGTCCGCTCGCTCATCTGGCCGCGTTTGAGGGCGCTTTGTCGGCAGCCCGCGGTGAAGATGAAAAACTTGACGGCTCTAAGCTCGAACGTCAGCGTCTCTTGGCGGATGCCGTGCGGCTTGAGGGCCTGACGGAAAACCTCCGCGTTCTGCTTTTGGAAGCCTCTCGTCTGGAGCTTGAAAGCGAAGCGCTCAATGTTATGCCGGGAGATTTGCCGCCGGCACCGTCTCTTGAACCCGTTGACGCTCGTGCTGTCGGGCGTCTGCGCGCCGTCCTTTCTCAGGCAGCCAGCGCTTTGCTTAAGCTCCCGATGAGGAGCTCGTGGTCGGAAACGGAACACAATTTGGCTCAGCGCACGCGGGCAGAGCTCTCGGCCTCCATGAATGCCGCTGCCGCCATCGCTCAAACGAGCCTTTGGGGAATGCCGCCGGAAGATTTCTGCGGCTTGGTCGAAAAACCCGATGAAGAAGCGGCAGCCGCCATAATGCAGTGGGCGAAGACTTACGCGGCAAAACTGCCCGCTGCCCACTTGCTTGCCTCCATGCTCGCCTGCGCTGAAACGCTTGACCCGCGGGCCTTCCCGGAATCCGAAATTCCGCCGCTGCCGCATCACGCCGCGCTCGAAAGGCAGGCCTTCAGCGAAGAGCTCTGCTACCGCATGCTCCATGATCCGGGTTTTGACCTTGCGCCTTTCTGGCAGGGCACGCCGCGGCTTACCGGTTCCGCAGCACGGCTTCGGAACCACCCTGTGGTGGAGGGGCTCCTCAGCCGTTTCGGCTGCAAGCCCGCAGTACTGATGGCTGCGCGCATCGTCGAAACTGCTGAAGTGCTTCGCGCCTACCGGGCCTGCACGATGTGCCGGGAAGCCCGAGATGAGGCGCTCGAAGCGGGCGACGCCTTTACGCATATCCTTTCGGCCTCGTCGCCCGCCGACGGCACGGGAATCTGTCTCGTTGAGACCGCTCGGGGACTCCTCGCCCATGCGGCGGCCGTCTCTGCGCAGGGCGAGCTCACTGCACTGCGCATCACCTCCCCCACGGAGTGGCAATTCTCCCCCAATGGTCCAGGTCAGCGCATTGCCCGGCCGGTGGTAAAGGAACTCCGGTTTCCGCAGAACGATCTTGAACGCCGCAAGCTTGAGGTCCGCGTGCGCCGTGCGCTCTTTGCGCTCGATGCCTGCGTGCCGATCACATTTGCCTATACGCCCGCGGTGGGAACACAGGATCAGGATGCCGCTCTCGAAGCGATGCGCCGGCCGGCAGCTCCCCGCACGGAGCGCACGGACAACGGTGTTCGTGCGCCGCAGACTGCCGCGGCTTATAGTGATGCCGCCTATGAACTGATTGGAGTGCCGAGCAATGCATGAACTTTCCATAGCCGAAGGCATCATCGAAATTGTTGAGCGCACGGCCAATGCCAACCATGTCCGGCACGTTAAGACCGTGCGTGTCTCCATCGGCGAACTCGCCGGCGTTGACATTCCCAGTCTCGAATTTGCCTGGCAGTCAGTGCGTAAGGGCGGCGTCGCCCAAAACGCCGAACTTGAAATTGAACGGCCGAACGGCGAAGCTTGGTGCCTTCAATGCCAAAAAAACATTCCGCTTCACCGCTACGGCGATCCCTGCCCCGACTGCGGCGGCTATCAGCTTGCCGCGACGGGAGGAACGGAAATGCGCGTGATCGACATTCTTGAAGCTGCTGACGACCCTGCGGACAGTCACGGCTGAAGTCCAGAACGCCGGCACACGCCCCTAACCCTTTTTTAGAGTCCTCTTTTCGCCATACGAACAAAAAGAACTGCAGAAAATCGCCATGCTGCCTTCGCGGCAAATGAGCGCTCTGCAGACTTCAGATGAATAGGAAGAAAAACCATGTGCACCACTTGCGGCTGCGGCCATTCCGGCCCACATATGCATGAACATGTTGACGCCGACGGCAACGTGACGCTCACGGTTCATGACCATGACCACGATCACGGACATACCCACGATCATGAACATGCTCATGCCCATCCGCACGACCACAGTCACGGGCATGACCATCCGGCGCATTCGCACGATGCGGATATGTCTGCCGGCCGCGCCATTTCGATTGAAGAGGACATTCTGGCGCGCAACGATGCCGTAGCCGCCAAGAACCGCGCTCTCTTCGCCAAACTCGGTGCGCTTGCGCTCAACCTCGTCTCGAGCCCGGGATCGGGAAAGACCGAACTTCTCTGCGCAACGCTCAAGGCGCTCTCCGAGGTGCCCACCATGGTGATTGAAGGCGACCAGGAAACCGACAACGATGCGGACCGCATTCGTGCGACCGGCACCCGTGCGCTGCAAATCAATACCGGCAAGGGCTGCCATCTGGATGCGGCCATGATTGAACGTGCGCTTGACGCGCTCCCGCCCGCTGAACACTCAGTAGTCTTTATCGAAAACGTCGGCAACCTCGTCTGCCCGGCCGAATTTGATCTCGGCGAAGCGCATAAAGTGGCTGTGCTCTCTGTCACCGAAGGCGACGACAAGCCGCTCAAATACCCCGACATGTTCCGCGCGAGCGATTTGGTGATCATCAATAAGATTGATCTTTTGCCCTATGTTCGCTTTGACGCTGAACGCGCCGCTGCCAATGTGCTGCGCGTTAATCCCCGAGCCAAGGTACTCCAGCTCTCAGCCACCACAGGCGAGGGATTGGAAAAGTGGCTTGCTTGGGTAAAGGCTCAGCTCGTGCTCGCAAGCCTCTGACGGCCTTCCTGATGAAAGAGCTTGGGGCCGCTGCTCGTGAAGCAGCCTTCCGAGCTCCTTCACGAGCATTCAGTCCATAAAGAGAACATCGTGACCCCGACCAACGTCAATGCTAAAGACATTGAAGCCCGACTCGTACGCGTGAACGGCCTCGTTCAAGGCGTAGGCTTTCGCCCGACGGTCTGGCGCATTGCCGCGGCACTTAACCTTCGCGGCGAAGTCTTCAATGACCCGCAGGGGGTGGGCGTCCGTCTGGAGGGGGATCCGCAGGCTTTGGATGCTTTTCCGGCTGCGCTGCGCCGCGAATGCCCGCCATTGGCCCGCATCGACACGCTTGAAGTTTTTCCGGCGGAGACAGTCGGTTTTACGGATTTCCGAATCGTTAAAAGCGAAACCGCGGGTGAAGTCTCAACGATGATCACTCCGGATGCATCCGTGTGCCGGGCATGCCTCACAGAGGTCTTTACGCCGGCCAATCGCCGCTCTCGCTACGCCTTCACCAACTGCACGCACTGCGGTCCGCGCTTTACGATTACACGCGCCCTTCCCTACGATCGTCCGCAGACGTCCATGGCGGTGTTTCCGATGTGTCCGGCCTGTCTGAAGGAATATGAAAATCCTGCTGACCGGCGCTTTCATGCTCAGCCTAATGCCTGCCCAGTGTGCGGACCAGAGCTCTCGTGGACGGATGCCGGAGGCCGCTCGATTCACGATGCCGGTGACCCTATTCGTGCTGCCGCCGCAGCGATTGCCCGCGGCGAAATTGTTGCGGTTAAGGGGATCGGAGGTTTTCACCTCGTCTGCGACGCGCGCAACCCTCAGGCGGTTGAACGGCTGCGCGCCCGTAAGGGCCGCGGCGAGAAGCCGCTGGCAGTGATGGCCGCAAACACTCAGTCCATTCGCGAGTTTGTGCATGTCTCGGCAGCGGAAGAGAAGATGCTTCTTTCTCCCGCCCACCCCATCGTCCTCCTCGAACGCATCGAATCCGACGAAGACCCGACAAAGCCGCGCCTTGAACTGCCGGGCATTGCCGACGGGGTAAGCGAACTTGGCGTCATGCTACCTTATACGCCGCTCCATGCGCTTCTTTTCCATGCGCTTGAGGGTGAACCCGCCGAGAAGGATTGGTTTGAAGAGCGCCTCTGCCGGTCACTCCTCGTCATGACGAGCGCCAATCCCGGCGGAGAGCCGCTCGTGATTGACAACGACGAAGCCGTTCTTCGTCTTGGGCAGATTGCAGACAAGTTCCTCATGCATAACCGTGAGATTCTCATCCGGTGCGATGATT
>ENA-OUQS01001106-OUQS01001106.1-human-metagenome-genome-assembly--contig:-NODE-1106-length-25007-cov-7.034105_pt1 | contig 25007 bp, 24 predicted proteins | sample MGYA00248463_ERZ548848 | MGnify/ENA primary metagenome ERZ548848 (study PRJEB26491, sample SAMN04978192) | human metagenome | host: Homo sapiens | study: EMG produced TPA metagenomics assembly of the... | reverse complement strand
AGGCAATCTGGAATGAATTTTGGCTACGTTACTGTGAACGGAGTGAACAGTAACATAATTGAGGCAGAGATAAAATACAGAATAAGACTTGAATATTAAAATTAAAATGATATACAACATAGTTGGCGCGAACTATGTTAAATGAATCAACTGATTCCCCGAAAAAGAAAAGTTAAAATCTATAAAAATTAAGAACTATCTGTAAAAGCAGAAAATGAAAACGCTTTACAGATAGTTCTTTTTATTTCTCAGGTGGGAAATTTCCGTTTTCATCCGGCTGTACGCGGAACCAGTAAGTATAAAGCTGCTGGAATCCAAGTGATCTGTATAATGCCCGGGCATTGTCATTTCCCTCTACAACCTGAAGATATGCATTCTGAGCACCTTTTTTCATTCCTTCTTTCAGAAGTCCTGTGCAGATCTGACGGGCATAGCCATGTTTGCGGTATTCTTCTTTGACATGGATGGCGTAAATACCGATGTAGTCTCTGTCCAGGATACCAAGCCCTGTTGCAATGATCTGCCCGTCTATGCGGATGCAGGCGCAAATGGTTTCTTTGAGGATTGCCTGATACATGGATGGTACAACTTTTCTGTGAATCGGATTTATAGTATTTTTTAGATTGAACAGACTTTCAATCCATTCAGACGGAATGTTATTGTAGAATGTTACATCAGGATATGGAGTATCCAGCCGTGCGGCGTTCATGCTCATTGCCATGACATTGGTGGTATGCTGGATGGCATATCCCCGATTCTCCAGAACATAATCAAAGTCAGGAGAGACAAGAGGACTGATCTTAAATACAGCGGGGGTTCCCAGACGCTTATATACGCTTTCACAATATGGGATTTTTTCCCGCCAGGTGAGGGTGGAATTGCCGAACTGTTCTACGCTGTTGGTTCTGTGTGTATAAAAATAAGAAAATCTCAGGATCCAGCCGTCGTATAATTCCATCTTGTGAGATGGCCAGGCATTCAGAGACATATCTTCAATCTGTTTAATTGTAGTTTCCATAATATAAGGAAGACTCCTTTCCATAATAAGTCCGCAGATATGAGCGAGGACAGTGATTTATTATACAAAGTTCCGGGAAAATGCGCAATAGTTTATCTGTTCAGGGATTGTTATCAATGCTTTGAAGGAGAGGGAACAGTTTCTCGGCCAGAAGCTTATGCCCATACAAAGTAAGATGAATCCCGTCCGTTGTTATGGCATCAAATCCCGATTGAGTTGCTTCCTTATTAAAATAGTTATGCAGAGGCAGAAATGGAAGTCTGAATCTGACAGAGAGCTGTCGGATAATATCAGACATGGTATGGACATAGGGAATCCATGTCTCATATTCTTCCGGATGTGGAAAGATAAAGGGTTCCATAAGGATTACCTGCCTGGCATCTGCAGTGAGCAGATCCAATAATTCATTGTAATGAGTGGCAAACTCTCTTATCATCTGTTCTTTCTGAGAATCCATCCGGTCTGTGTTCATTATCAGACCGATATCATTGATGCCGATCAGCAGAGTTACAACAGGAGAGTGATGCAAAGAAATACGGTGTTGGCGGATATTTTCAAGGACTCTTGTCACAGTGAAGCCATCTATTCCACAGTTCCTGAAATGTATGGCACCTGTTGATTTATCTGTTAACTGTACAGCGCTTGATGAGCGTCTGACGGTATTTGCGGATATGGAGAAAGAAGGAGTTTGATTACGGAACATTTCTGAGAGTATCTGTACATACCCATTTCCCAGAGGAAAATCTTCAAATAAATGATTACAGTCCGTAATGCTGTCTCCCAGACAAATGATTTGCATAAAAAACCTCCTGTTTGGTATTACCAATATAAGGATTGGTAAGTGCAGAGATATAAAATTTATATAAAAACCATATAAAATAATATCATCTGCTTACAGTTCGGTCAATGAAAATTGCCTTTTTTTCGTGAAAATGCATTAAAAAAATTATGAAAATCTATTTTTCAATCAAAATATCTGGATGAAATGCACAAAAAGAAAATCTATTTTTGCCAGAAATAGTCAAAATAATTGTTGACTTTTTAACGGATTTTAATATAATAATCTCAAAATCTTGAATCGATGGAAAGCTTATGAAATATTTTACAGACATAAGTTTAGGAATCCTGGCTGAGGCATCTGAGGCAGACAGCATAAAAAGCCAGAATGTCTTCCGGAGATTTAAATAGAAAAAGGAGGGAAAAGAAACGGGTAATTTAGCAGACACGTTAATGGAAGAACTTCAATGTAAAACAGTTTTTACCATACCGGTGTTTGGAGGAATACCAGTTGCAGAGTCAGTAGCAGTGACATGGGTGATCATGGCAGTGCTTTTAATTTTGTCATTGGTGCTCGTAAGAAACCTGAGTGTGGAAAACCCCGGTAAGAAACAGATTTTGTTGGAAACCGGTGTCAGTTTTCTTCATGATTTCTTTAAGGATATCCTTGGAGAAGAGGGAAAAATGTATATTCCCTATCTGATGACAGTTGTCATTTACATTGGAATTGCAAACATTTTCGGTGTGTTTGGATTTGTACCGCCTACAAAGGATTTAAACTGTACGATCGGTCTTGCGATCACAAGTATTTTTCTGATCGAGTATGCAGGATTCCATAAGAAAGGTCTGAAAGGCTTTCTTAAAAGCTTCGCAGAGCCGGCACCGATTATGCTGCCGATCAATATTCTGGAGGTCGCCATTCGACCCACATCACTTTGTATGCGACTTTTTGGTAATGTGTTAGGAAGCTATGTGGTTATGAAACTTCTTGAGTTTATATGCCCGGCAATTATTCCTATCCCATTCAGCCTGTATTTTGATTTCTTTGACGGATTCATTCAGGCTTATGTATTTGTATTCTTAACTTCTTTATTTATCAAAGAAGCTATTGAATAAAAAAGACTACTGTTCATACAGGAATATGACACCTATATAAGACCTGAGACGCGGGACATAAGGGATAAGACAGCAGTTATGAACAGCACTTAAATGCTGTCCGGATATCCGGTGGGTCATAACGGTCATAAACAACCGTTGGTACAGACATCTGTTGCACAGGCATCAATGATCTCATCGGAATATCGACAGGATAGCATATTGTGAAGAAAGATTTGTAATATTTAGTTTATTTCAGTTAAACAACAGGAGGAAAAAGTTATGTTAGTAGCTATTGGAGCAGGAATCGCAGTTTTAACAGGTATTGGCGCTGGTATCGGTATTGGTATGGCAACATCCAAAGCAGTAGAAGCAATCGCAAGACAGCCGGAAGCAGAAAGCAAGATCAGCAAATCCCTTCTTTTAGGATGTGCCCTTGCCGAGGCAACAGCTATTTACGGTTTCGTTATCGGTCTTCTGATCGTTATCATGCTTGGCTAATTGATGGATAAAGAATAACTAAGAAAGGCAGGTGGGACAGGTGATCGAGATTAACATCAACCTGGTCTTTACAATTATTAACCTGATTGTTCTTTATCTTTTAATGAAAAAGTTCTTATTTGGTCCGATCCTCAATGTGATGGAGCAGAGAAAAAACATGATCGACCAGCAGTTCGCAAGTGCCAAAGATACAGAAGAACAGGCATATGAACTGAAAGGCAAATATGAAGATGCACTGAAATCTGCGAAAGACGAATCCATGCGTATTGTAAACCAGGCAAAGGATGAGGCAAAAGTACAGGCTGAGCGTATTGTAAAAGATGCAAACACACAGGCTGGTGCAATGCTTGACAAAGCAAAGGCAGATATCAGGACAGAGCAGGAAAATGCTATGAAGGCTATGGAAAGCAGAGTGGCAGAGATCGCGCTGGATGCAGCCTCAAAGATCATGGGAGAGAAAAACAGCAGTCAGCAGGATTTGTCCCTTTATGACCAGTTTATAAAAGAGGCAGGTGATTCCAATGACGGAAACAAGCATTAATTATGCAAAAGCATTATATGAGCTTTCTGTCCCGGAAGAAGCTGTTTTGGAGACAGAAAAGATTTTCAGGGGTACCCCGCAGTTAAAAGGTGCCCTTGAGAATCCACTGGTTTCTTTAAAAGAAAAAGAACATGTAATTGACAGAGTCTTCCCGCAGGAGATGAAAAATTTCCTGAAGGTGGCCTGTAAATATCAGAAAATCAGCAGCATTTATGATATCCTGGAAGCATATGGCAATTACAGCCGCAAGCAGAAAGGAATCCTGAAAGCTGTTCTCACATATGTAACAAAACCGGAAGAAGCCCAGAAAGAGAAGATGGAAGATTTCCTTCGCAGGGAATTTGGAGCAAAGGAAGTAATCCTTACTCTCAGAGAAGACAAATCTTTGATCGGAGGCTTCATTCTTTCTGCCGGAGACAAAGAGTTCGACTGGAGTCTCCGCGGACGTTATAACAATTTAAGACAGAAATTGACACGGAGGTGAATAAAAGTTGGCTGCAATGAATCCAGATGAAATCATTTCGATTCTGAAAGAAGAAATTAAGAATTATGACGAAATCAGCAAGGACCAGGAAGTAGGAACAGTCATCTCCGTCGGAGATGGTATCGCCACGGTACATGGTATTGATCATGCTATGTATGGCGAGGTTGTAACCTTTGAGAATGGTCTGAAAGGTATGGTTCAGGATATCCGTGCAAACAGCATCGGATGTATCCTGTTCGGTAAAGATACAGGAATCAAAGAAGGAACAAAGGTAGCAAGAACCCAGAAGCAGGCAGGTGTGCCTGTAGGTGACGCTTTTATCGGAAGGATCGTAAACGCTCTGGGAGCGCCGATCGATGGTAAAGGTGAGATCAAGGCAGACGGGTATCGTCCGGTAGAGAATCCGGCACCTGGAATTATTGACAGAAAATCTGTAACAGTTCCTCTGGAAACAGGTATTCTTTCTATTGACTCCATGTTCCCCATCGGCCGTGGCCAGCGTGAGCTGATTATCGGTGACAGACAGACAGGTAAGACTTCCGTTGCACTGGATACCATTCTGAACCAGAAAGGTAAAGATGTAATCTGTATCTATGTTGCAATCGGACAGAAAGCTTCTACAGTAGCTAAGATTGTATCTACTCTGGAGAAACACGGTGCTATGGACTATACAACAGTATTCTCCTCTACAGCCAGTGACTGTGCCCCGCTTCAGTATATTGTTCCTTATGCAGGTACTGCACTTGCTGAGTACTTCATGTATAAGGGAAAAGATGTATTAATGGTTTATGATGATTTATCCAAGCATGCAGTTGCATATCGTGCACTGTCATTGCTTCTGGAACGTTCACCGGGACGTGAGGCTTATCCTGGAGATGTATTCTATCTCCATTCCAGATTACTGGAGCGTTCCAGCCGTCTGAATGAAAAGGCCGGCGGTGGTTCTATCACTGCACTTCCTATCATTGAGACACAGGCAGGTGACCTTTCCGCATATATTCCTACAAACGTTATTTCCATCACAGATGGTCAGATCTTCCTGGAGAGTGACCTGTTTAACTCCGGTATGCGTCCGGCGGTTAACGTAGGTCTTTCCGTATCCCGAGTTGGTGGTGCTGCACAGGCAAAAGCCATGAAGAAAGCAGCAGGAAGTGTCCGTATCGATCTGGCTCAGTATCGTGAGATGGAAATCTTTACACAGTTCAGTTCTGATCTGGACGAGGCTACAACTCAGCAGCTGAAATACGGAAGCGGACTTATGGAACTTCTGAAACAGCCGCTTTCAAGCCCGTTAAGTCTTCATGAGCAGGTCATCACTCTTTGTGCGGCAACACACAAGGCAATGATGGATGTGGAAACTAAGAAGATGAAGAAGTATCAGAGAGATATGCTGGACTACTTTGACAGTGCTTATCCGGAAATCGGAAGAGAGATCGAGGAGAAGAGACAGCTTCCGGATGAACTGGCAGAAAAGATCGTGAAAGTGGCAGAAGAATTTGCAGATAAGAGCAGGTAGGTGTTGATATGGGCAGTACGAAAGAGATTCAGACTCGAATGAAAAGCATTCAGGACACCATGAAGATCACCAATGCCATGTATATGATTTCTTCATCCAAGATGCAGAAGGCCAAAAGAATCCTGTCCGATACAGAGCCGTATTACTATAATATGCAGGCAGCAATTTCCAGAATCCTGCGTCATATGCCGGATACAGAGCATCCTTTTTTCAGTATCCGTCATAAGATTGCGGAGGAAGACCGTAAGATCGGCTGTATCGTAGTTACCGGTGATAAGGGTATGGCAGGTGCCTATAACCATAATATCCAGAAAATGACAGAACAGTTTATGGCAGAGCATGAGCACTGCAAGCTTTATGTGCTGGGTATGGTAGGCCGTCAGTATTTCACGAAGAAACATATGGATATCGCAGAGAACTTTCCATATACAGTACAGAAACCGACCATGCACAGAGCACGTCTGATCTCAGAGGAGATTGTCAGGGCGTTCCTGGACAGAGAACTGGACGAAGTCCGTATTTTCTATACGGAGATGCAGAGTGCAGTTGCCATGGAGCCGGTGAATATGCAGCTTCTTCCATTGAAGAAAGCAGAGTTCCTGCCAAATCAGGCAATGCTTGCGGACATGCCACAGGAGGAAATCGTGCTGTCACCATCAGCCGATGTACTTCTGAATACCATGATCCCAAATTACCTGACCGGTCTGATCTATGGATGTCTTGTAGAAGCGTATGCCAGTGAAAATAATGCCAGAATGATGGCAATGCAGTCCTCTACGGACAGTGCAAAGAAGATGCTCAGGGAGTTATCCATTGAGTACAACCGTGCGCGTCAGGGTTCCATTACCCAGGAGCTTACGGAGATCATTGCAGGCGCAAATGCGATCAATTAATCCGTTTTGGCAGGGCCTGGTGCTCTGCTGAAGCGATCGCGCTCCAAGGAGTGCATTCGAGAAAGAATTATGAAGGAGAAGCAAGATGGCAGAACAAAATACTGGTAAGATCACACAGATCATCGGTGCGGTCATGGATATCAAGTTCTCCCAGGGCAAGATTCCGGAAATCAACGAGGCAATCCGAGTTCCGCTGGAAGACGGCGGCAGCCTGACCGTTGAGGTTGCGCAGGATCTTGGTGACGATACCGTAAGATGTATCGCAATGGGACCAACCGACGGATTAGTCCGTGGAATGGAAGCACAGGCTACAGGCGGACCGATCTCCGTTCCTGTAGGAGAGGCAACCTTAGGACGAATCTTTAACGTGCTGGGAGATCCTATTGATAATAAACCGGCACCAGAAGGAGCCAACCGCTTACCAATCCACAGAAAAGCACCGGAATTTTCAGAACAATCTACAGAGACAGAAGTTCTGGAAACAGGGATCAAGGTCGTTGACCTTCTCTGCCCGTACCAGAAGGGTGGAAAGATTGGTCTGTTCGGTGGTGCTGGAGTAGGTAAAACAGTACTGATTCAGGAACTGATCCGAAATATCGCAACAGAACATGGAGGATATTCCGTATTTACAGGTGTTGGAGAACGTACTCGTGAAGGAAATGACCTTTACACAGAGATGAGTGAATCAGGAGTTATCGACAAGACCGCCATGGTCTTTGGACAGATGAATGAACCACCTGGAGCCCGTATGAGAGTTGGTCTTACAGGGCTTACGATCGCAGAAGATTTCCGTGACCGTGGAGGAAAAGATGTCTTATTATTTATCGACAACATTTTCCGTTTCACACAGGCAGGATCTGAGGTATCCGCCTTACTTGGACGAGTACCAAGTGCGGTAGGTTACCAGCCAACACTGCAGACAGAGATGGGTGCCTTACAGGAACGTATCACATCCACAAAGAATGGATCGATCACATCCGTACAGGCAGTCTATGTGCCAGCCGATGACTTAACTGATCCGGCACCAGCAACAACTTTTGCCCATCTGGATGCAACAACTGTATTATCCCGTGCGATCTCAGAGATGGGAATCTATCCAGCGGTAGATCCATTGGAATCAACATCCAGAATTCTGGATCCAAAAGTCGTTGGAGAAGAACATTACAAAGTAGCTCGTGGTGTACAGGAGATTCTGCAAAAATACAAAGAATTACAGGATATCATCGCAATCTTAGGTATGGATGAACTTTCCGAAGACGAGAAACTGGTCGTAGACCGCGCAAGAAAGGTACAGAGATTCTTATCTCAGCCATTCTTCGTAGCCGAACAGTTTACAGGAAAACCAGGACAGTATGTATCCTTAAGCGATACGATCCAAGGATTCAAAGAAATCTTAGAAGGAAAACACGATGAGATTCCAGAAGGAATGTTCTTGAATGCAGGAACTATCGAAGAAGTTGTAGAACGTTTTGCAGCAAGAAATAAGTAGGTGATCCTATGGCTGAAAACACAATGAAATTAGAAGTCATTACACCAGAACGCTCATTTTATACAGGAGATGTCACATTTGTTGAGTTAAACACAACCGAAGGAGAAGTCGGAATCTACGCAAGACACATCCCGATGACTATGATCATCGCACCAGGTGTCCTAACGATCACAGAAGAAGACGGAACCAAGAAGAAAGCGGCATTATTAAAAGGATTTGTGGAAGTCACAGAAACAACCATGAGTATCCTGGCAGAAGTCGCAGAATGGCCGGAAGATATCGATGTTGAACGTGCAAAGAAAGCAGAAGAGAGAGCAAGAAAGAGACTCGAAGCTAAGAGTGAAGATATTGATATTGCAAGGGCAGAGTTGGCACTTAAGAGAGCGTTAGTTCGTAAGGGATTGAAAGCATAAAGTGAATTTGAATATGTGTAAAAAGATTCTAGGCAGATTGATTGCTTAGAATCTTTTTATTTTGTTGTAGAAAAATTATAACAATAAATTTTTTTGATAAGTTCTTCCTACAGGAATGGATTGATCACAGATTTTTAACATTCGATTTGTTTTATCATAGTTTTCTATGTGATTTAGATTAACTAAATATTTTCTATGGCACTGTATAAAATTTGAATTTAACAATGGACGAATAGAACTAAGGGAATACTCTCTCGTTGTCAGTTTTCCTCGTTTAGTTGTTAGTATTAGAGTGTGATTTCTAGCCTCAATAAATGATAATTCATCAAAAAATATACGATGTTGAATTCGGTTAATATCATGGATAATAAAAGTATCGTTTTTAAGCATTCCAGTTGCTAACATTTGGGATATTTGAAATAAAATATCTTCGCTGGAAAAAGGTTTTTGAATATAATTATAACAATGGTAAGAATTCAAAGCATATTGCATTTGGTCAGTGATAGAAGTTAAAAATAAAATAGGTGTCGTATAGTATTCATGCAATGAACGAATCAGTTCAGATAATAAAAAACCACCTTGATCAGCAGAATCAGAAGATAATTGAATATCTAATAAAAACAGGGTAAAGTAATTGTTTTGTTCGATAGAAGAATCAATTTCATCTTTTGCAGACTGGTAATCTTTGGAACATATGATGTTCCATGACGGATATTTCATAGAAATAGATTGATATAATTGATCTCGTTGGAGTTTGTCATCTTCAACAATTAAAATTTTTTGCATAGTAAAGCAGCCTTTCTTTTGTTTTATATAATTTAAATTTCGATAGAAATAGAAATCCAAAATTTATTTTCGAAAGAATAACAATCGGTTAAAATTGATCCATTTGCTTTTTGGATTTCTTTTCGTAATAAATAAAGACCAAATCCGTGAGAGGATTGTTTTTCATTTTTTGTTGTAAAACCTTGATCAAAAAAATGAGTTAATTCTGAATAATTAAGAAGGTGATCTGTAGGGTTGCGAACTTCAAAGCGAATACTTTCTGGTAAAGATTCAAGTCGAATATAAATCGTATCATTTTGTGAACAGGCATCTATTGCATTTTGCAGGAGAATACTCACAAAATCGGATAATTTGTATTCAGGAACTTTACTATGAAGTTCACCAGAAGCAATATCAAGTGAAAAGTTAATCTTCTTTTTTATCCCTTTACAATATAAATTATAGAGAGCACCGGCCAGTAAAGGCATTTGAATTCGTAGTAAAGGATAAGCCTGTTGGTTAGACATATAGGCTTGTGTATTTTGAGTTAAGGCATTACATAATGATTCATAATTCTTACAACTATAAGGAAGGTATTGTAGGTGTTGTAATCGATTTGCAAATTCATGTTGATTTGCACGAATTTCATCAATGAGTGCTTTATAAATAGGCAGATTTTTTTGATAAGATAATAATTCCTGCTGTTGCGTATTTAATTTTTGATCATAATACAGCAAATAAAAGTTAGCGATAAGAAGGAAGAAAATGCAACATAAAAGGTAAATAATATTATCGTAAAATTTGGAGTTGTTATCTGTATAAAAGAATAAAAAAGCGGAGATGATCAGATAACAATTAATTAAAAGTATTTGAATAAACAAACCAGATTGTATAAATCTTTGATACAAACTGTGAATAAGTGGTATATGAAATAAAAAAACAGTCAAAAACAGTAATATAGTATGGCTGAAAATAGGAAAATAAGGAGAATGTATTGGAAAAACAAAAAATAAAAATATAAAATCCAAAATAAATTTTTCAGTCATAATCATAATGTATGTAAGAATAAATAAAATAATAGTTTTTGAAAATGGCAGCTCAAAACGTGCATCAATATAAATAATGAAAGCAAGTTGAACTAATACAATGGAAGTAAGTGAAAAATTTAAAGAAGCAAATGAAGCGAGGAGAATCATGATATAACCACCAAAATCTTCACCACAAAGAATAAATTTACGATTTAGGAAAATATTTGTGCAATAATAAAATAACAAAAAATTGATTGTGGAAGTTATAAAAACAGTTAGTTCGTTCATAAATTGTCTCCGAATGTATTTGTATTATAAGTAAATTATTGTAAATAAAAAGTATATTATGAGTTTATCAGATAGAATAAAAATTAGCAAGAGATAAGAGACAGATTGTATTAAATTTACGTCGTGTAACATGTAGTTTAGGTCGACTTATATTGTGTCAATTGAAATACAATTTGTATTGCTTTAATATAAAAACATAAGATAATTAACGAACTAAGTTAGAAAGGAGAAAAGTTATGAAAAACAAAAAAATTAAAGCAATGGCGGTTATTTTAAGTGCAGGAATGGCATTGGGAACGAATGGAATGTTAGCAAAGGCATCAGATGATAATCATAGCTTTAGTTTTACTATGAAGAGTAAGCAAGCTAATAGTTACAATGCGGCAGCAAGATATCGACAAACATCTAATCCTAATAACAAATGGAAAGTTAATTTGCAAAATAGTGCAGAAGGGGCAGGAACGATTTCAATTTTTTGGATAGCTAGAGCGGATAATAAAAAAGCTGCTTCTAATAAATACAAAGTTGCACAAGGAACAGGAGCACATTACTATAATGCTAATAACAATGGAAATCAAACAGATGTACAGTTGGCAGCTAAAAATAATAATAACTCAAGCAAATCATATAAAATTAGTGGTGTCTGGGATGAAGAGACAAATTAGTTAAAAAGAACAGGATACTTTGTATCCTGTTCTACTTAGACTAGGAGGTATTATGATCTTAAAGATTTTTATAGAACGTATATGGAAGAATAAGTTTCGGAATATTTTAACAATGATCATATTATTATTACCGACAGCAGATCTCCTTTTGTATTTGTATGATATTGTTGCAATGTCAGGTTATGTACCGATACCAGATCATGCATTTTTTTTAACATGCAATTCAAATTATCTTAGTTTTTTAACACAGTATCTATTTTTATGGTTCATGCCATTATATGGATTAATACTAACGTGTGATGATTGTATAGAGAATTGTCAATTAAAATATGATGATATGGTAATTAGTCGTATAGGAAAGAAAAAATATATACATACTCATATGGCAAAAAGCTTTTTGTATATGTTTTTTCTAACAATGACAGCATTGCTATTAAATTTACTGTTGTGTCATATTTTATTTCAACATGGCACATTTAATACATACGGGGAAGATTTTAATACAGATTTGTTTTATCAATGGGAAAAAAATTATCCTCTTTTAGCAAATCTATTGTTTACAATGATTACTTCTTTTTTTAGTGGATTGATTGCTGTAGTAGGAGTTATGTCATCCATGCTATTAAAAAGTAAAAAAATGATTTACGGAATTACTATGATGATGTGGATAGTTCCAACATTACAGGAGAAAAATCTGATGCTATTATTCCAACCACATTCAGAATATGTATTGGATACATTAATTCCAATTGGATTAAAAACGGCAATGATCTACATTGTATACATAGCACTTGTTTATGGAAAGGAGATCATTTTTGAAAAAAAGATGGATTAAAGCAGCAGTTATATTAATTGTTGTTTTTTGTGTTGAAGTCATTGCATGCAATATTCCGATTTTAAAAAACTTATATTGGAAAGGGTTTATTTCTGCAACAACATTAAATGAATCGATGATTATGGGAGACTATCATAGTGTAAGTGAATATGAGTTTGTCGGAATGATAGTATTTGTTATTTACATATTCTTCTTAACAGGAAATGATGTTGCACAGAGAATTACACGTTATGGAGACAGAAAGCAATATGCAAAATGTGTGATAAAACAGGGAATTCAAGGAGCAGTGATTTTTTCAATAATTCATGAAATGGTCAGTATAGTTTTTTTGAATGTTTTTGGGAATATTAGAATATTAACAGCACATGGATGGATTTATGGAATTATCTTTCAGATAATTGTAAATATTCTTTTTTACATGCAGATATATATGGTCTGTAAGATTATAGAATTAAGAATATCAGAGGAAAATACTCAGATTCTAGTAATTGCAGGATATACAATTTTACATGTTGTATATCAGGAAACTTATTATAAAACCTCTCTTTGGATGCAAGGAAGAGACTTAACTATGTTACAAAATATTTGTGGCAATCATTATACATTGGAACAGAGTGTGATTGGTGTAATAAAAGTTTTTTTAATTTTAATAGTGCTTATTGTGATATTTATGAGAGCTCAGCAAAAAAAGGAGTGGTTTGGAGATGAAAAAGAATAAAGAAATTTTTATGTTATTCGTGTTTTCATGTGTACTTCAAACTTATTTTTTTTATCTGCAAAATAGAATAGAAAGTCCATTTCCATATATGTTAGGAATTTGGCAAGATAGTAACGAGACAGGATTTTTATATATGGAAATTTTAGCAATATATATACCATTATATTTTGTAGTTTTATATTTTAAAGATTATTACTCGTTTTATACGGAAAATTATGGAAGGCTTTGTTTGATCAGACTTGGTAATAGGACTTCAATCGTAATAAAACTTTACGTGCAAATGGTGAAAATGATTATTTCTATGGAAATCATACAGTGGGGGATTTGGATGATCTGGAGATATGATTATTTCGTTGAAAATAGAAAAACAGTTTTATTAGGAATGGTTTTATATTTTTTTATACTATTGTGGATTGCAGCAGCTGAAGTATGTTTCAGTACATATGTAAAAGAAGGGGCATTGCTTGTATTGATTAATGTGTATATATTGATTTCAATGTTTGTTCATTGGATTTTTCAGGGGAAATGGATAATTTATATATTTTTTCCAGGTGTCATTTTGAAAGGAAGTAAACTGATTCAAAAAGTGATAAATCAAGATTTATGTATGAAATTAAGTATGATATACATTGGTTTTATGATTTTTCTGTTTTTTTTGACAACAAAAACTCGATTTGAAAAGAGGGATATTTTTTAGAGAAAGGCAGTGATAGATTTATGGTAAAATTAAATCAAGTATCTAAAAGCATTCGCGGACAGGAGATATTAGTAAATCTCAATTATGAATTTAAGAATGGAACGATTTACGGATTATGTGGACCAAATGGTTCTGGAAAAACTATGATATTAAGAATGATTGCAGGACTAGTATTTCCAACAACAGGAACGATAGAAATTAATGGAGAAATATTACATAAAACAATATCATTTCCGAAAAGAATGGGATTGATCATTGAACATCAGGAAATGTTACCAGATTTAACAGCATATGAAAATTTAGAATATCTGGCTAAGATAAAAAAGATTGCAAACAGGGAAGATATTTTAAACAGCTTACAAAGAGTTGGATTATGTTCGGATAAAATGGTTAAAAAATATTCATTAGGTATGAAACAGAGGCTGAATATGGCACAGGCAATTTTTGAAAAACCAGAATTAATTTTACTTGATGAACCAACGAATGCATTAGATCAGGAAGGAATTCATTTGGTGCATCAGATATTGAGAGAGGAAAAAGAAAGGGGGGCTTGTATTTTAATTGCGACTCATAATGAACAGGATTTAAATATGATATGTGATAAAGTTTTACGAGTTGCAGATAGGAAAATGGAGGAATTGTATATATGATGCAAAAGAATAGAAATTATATTACATTAAAAGGATTTGCTATTATAATAGCGATGATAATCATAGCAGCAATAGGGGTTAGGATTTTTTTAAGAACAAATTTTAAACAAGCATATACAAATCCAAATCCATCCGGTACAGATGGACCAGAAGGGTTTGGAAAGCTACAGGAATCAAAAGATAAGCAATATTATTATAGAATCCGGTTAAAAGATAAAGCACTGATGATCGTTTCTTACAGGGGAGAAAAGAGACGAGTCAAGGTGCCAGAAAAAATAGATAACTATCAGGTGAAAATCATAGGAGACAGTGCTTATAGTACAAAATCAAAATTAGAAAAAATCACAATACAATATAATCTTGAGTCTATAGGAATGGCGGCATTTTCAGATGATCCAAGATTAAAAAATATAACAATTGCTGGGAAAGTGCAAGAATTAGATGAGAATGCATTTTATGGAGTAAAATGTTGGATAGAAACATATAAAAATAGTAATGTGTATCAATTAGCAAAACAGCAACATATAAAAGTAAAATATATTGGGAAAGAAGCTTATAAGTAGAAAATCCTGTCTACATTGAGAAATCAATGCTAGGCAGGATTTTGTGTTAAATTAAAACCATCAATCTTTTCAGATTATGTAATTTTTCCGAAAGACAATGTGTCTAAAAAGATGAAAGGAGATCAATCAATTGATACGATGAAAGAAATCGTAGATACAATGGAATAAAAGAAAATTTTGAGAAGATATAGTCATGGGAATATGGGTATATCTTCTTATTTGATTTCTAAAGATAAGGGTTATTTTGAGTTGCATATAAAATAACGAGATAGTAAAATATGAACAAAAGGAAAGATAAAATACGGAAAGGAGGGAAAAACAATATGCAAAAGAAACTTCCAATCGGAATTGAAAATTTCGAAGATATGATCAAAGAAAACTATTACTATGTAGATAAAACAGGATTGATAAAACAACTGCTAAATGAACGCGGATTAGTAAATCTGTTCACAAGACCAAGAAGATTCGGGAAATCCTTAAATATGAGTATGTTAAAGTATTTCTTCGAAATAGGAAATGATCAGGCAATTTTTGAAGGCCTTGAAATTTCAAAGGACAAAGAATTATGCGATCAATATCAGGGAAAATTTCCAGTAATCTCAGTTTCATTAAAAGGAGCGAAAGCAGGAAATTATGAAGATGCAAAAAAACTGATGAAATATATCATGGCAGCAGAATCCAGACGATTATACGATCGAATGTCAGAAGATAAGTTAAACGAAAAACAAAAAGAACAGATGAACTCATTAATGTCAGATAACATGAAAGATACAGAGTTAATGACAGCACTGTGGATTTTATCTTCTATTTTAAAAGAATATTACGGAAAAAAAGTTATCATATTGATCGACGAATATGATGTCCCATTAGACAAGGCGTTCGAGAATAACTACTATAATGAAATGATCATCTTACTTCGAAACATGTTAGAACAATCATTAAAAACAAATGATAATCTATACATGGCCGTATTAACAGGCTGCTTAAGAATTGCCAGAGAAAGCATCTTTACAGGACTAAATAACTTCAATATCTTTTCTATCACAGACCAATATTTTGATGAGTACTTTGGATTTACAGACAAAGAAGTAAAAGAAATATTACAATATTACAAAGTACCAGAAGCTTTCGAACAAACAAAGAAATGGTATGACGGCTATCGCTTTGGAAACACAGATATCTACTGCCCATGGGATGTAATCAATCACTGCCGAGCATTAAAAGTAGAACCAGATGCGACACCACAGCCATACTGGATCAATACAAGTGGAAATTATATCGTAAAACGCTTTATAGAGAAAGCAAACCAACAGACAAGAAGAGAAATTGAACAATTAATTGAAGGAAAAGCAATCCAGAAAGAAATCAGGTTAGAACTAACATACAACGAACTAGACAGCACGATCGAGAATCTCTGGAGTGTACTCTTCGCAACAGGCTACCTCACCCAACAGGGAAAACCACAAGGAAGAACCTACTCTCTGATAATCCCAAACGAATCCATCCGACAGATCTTTATCGAACAGATTCAGGAATGGTTCAAAGAAACCACAAGAAAAGACGAAAACCGCTTAAAAGATTTCTGCAAAGCATTTGAAGAAGGAAACGCAGAAGCAATCGAAGAACAATTTAATAACTACCTAATGAAAACCATCAGCATCCGAGACACCTTCACAACCAAAAAAGAAAACTTCTACCATGGAGTCCTCCTAGGCTTACTAAGCTACGACCCAGACTGGTACATTACCTCAAACCAAGAAAGCGGAGACGGATACAGCGATATCATGATCGAAGCAGAACAAGCCAGAATCGGAATCATTATAGAAGTAAAATATGCAGAAAACATCAAAACACTAGATAAAGCATGCCAAAAAGCACTAAAACAGATCAAAGAAAAGAATTACGATCAGAAACTAGAAGAAGAAGGCTACGAAACAATATTAAACTACGGAATCGCCTGCTATAAAAAACGATGTAAAGTTTTGGTAGACAAATAATATAAAATAGAACCATTATCATTTTTAGAAAAAATTGTAAGTAAAATTTACATGATAATAAATATAGAATATATAGTTATTACCAATAACCTTCAGCGTATATAAGAGATATAAAATAAATAAAAGGTAGCTAAACGATAGAATTTCATAGGATTTTTTACAAAATCGCAGCAAACTTGGTGCGATGTCTGAGCGAAGCGAGTTTCGCAAGGAAAGTTTGCGAACAAGCGTTTTGTAAAAAATCCGTCAATGAAATTCGTGTTTAGCCACCTTTTATTTATTTTATATCTCTTATATACGTCAAAGATTATGACAAACAATTATTTATTCGCCAAATTATTATTCTGATACCGAGAATCAAACGTAACCTCATCATCAAACCACTCAGGTCCTTCATATTCCACAGCAACTTCCTCGCTAGGAAATTCAACCTCGGCCATGACAAGTCCTTCATATTCTCCATGAAAGACATCCAGTTCGATCACAAATCCATGTTCATCTGGAATCTTATAACGAGTCTTAGAAATTAAAATCCCATCCACCTTTGGAAGTAGATGCTCATAAGCTGCTTTATCAAGTGGAAATTCATGCTCAGTTCTAGCCATCAATCCTTTACTCTTGAAAGTTAAGAAATACTGCTTATTCATTCTGCGGATACGAATCACAGGTTCCATGCAAAGATAGCCCTGTTCGATCTCAGAGTGTGGATAAGAATCCAGATTATCAGGTAAATTGTGGACGATAAATTTTCTTTCGATTTCCATGGGCATTTCCTCCTTGAAGTGCAGATCCTAAGCCTTTTTAAGGCGCATACTTTTTCTTTATTATACCCATCGTCTATGATATAATCAACAAAGATTCGAGAAAAAGACAAAGGAGATGAATATAAATGCGTTTAAGAAATGTACCAGGAGCGAGAGAGACGATCATAGAAAATCAGTTTTCCATCCAGCAGCCAGAGCAGATGAAAGGAAAATGGGAAGAAGTATTCCAAAATGATCATCCGATCCACATCGAAGTAGGAATGGGAAAAGGACAGTTTATCATAGAAATGGCAAGAAGAAATCCAGAAGTAAACTATATTGGAATCGAAAAATATTCAAGTGTCTTAGTAAGAGCTGTAGAGAAATTAGAAGATTTTGAACAGGACAACCTTCGTTTGATCCGTATGGATGCAGAGAATATCGAAGAGGTGTTTGACAAAGATGAAGTAGACAGGATTTATTTAAACTTCTCTGATCCATGGCCAAAAGACCGCCATGCAAAGAGAAGATTGACATCTACAAGATTTTTAGAACGATATGATAATATCCTGACACCAGAAGGAAGAGTGATGTTTAAGACAGATAACAAAGACTTATTTGATTTCTCCTTAGAGCAGGTAGAAGAAGCAGGATGGATCCTGGAAAATCACACATACGATCTTCATCACAGCGAATATAATGAAGGAAATGTCATGACAGAATACGAGGAGAAATTCTCAGCCAAAGGAAATCCAATCTGCCGTTTAGTCGCATATCGTCATGCCAAGTAAAAGGATTGCATAAAATAAACAAAAAGTGGTAATATAATCATGAAACAAGGAAAGTTTCGATGCAAGATCCAGTTGTTTCTATATTTGCATCCATGTATGAACAGATGGGTCTGTCAATTTTTTCAGTCACTAGACGAAGCAAAACGATGTTTAAATAAATAGCAAAGGATAGGTGAATTATTATGGAATATACATTTACAAGTGATAATTTTGAAGAAGAAGTATTAAAAAGTGATGTGCCAGTATTAGTAGATATGTTTGCAACATGGTGCGGACCTTGTAAGATGATGGCACCAGTGGTAGCACAATTAGCTGAAGAATATGAAGGAACTGTAAAAGTCGGAAAACTTGATATCGATCAGAATGTTGATATCGTAGCACAGTACAAGATCATGTCAGTTCCAACATTTTTAGTGATCAAAGATGGAGAGGTTAAGGCAAAACTGATCGGAGCAGTATCCAAAGAAGAATTAGTCGAAGCGATCGATCAGGCAAAGTAGTAAGATGAATATATTAAATATTGAACATATCAGCAAAATTTATGGAGAGAAAGTCATTTTTGATGACGTATCTCTTGGAATCCACAGTGGCGATAAGATCGGTGTGATCGGGGTCAACGGTACAGGAAAGACTACATTATTAAAGATCATTGCCAAGATCAACGAGCCAGACAAAGGACAGATTATCTGTGGAAATGGAATCCGTGTATCTTATCTTCCACAGAATCCAGAATTTCCGAAGAAACAAAGCATTCTTGAATATGTGATGGATGGAAAAGAACATCAGGACTGGAAGACAGAGAGTGAAGCAAAAACGATCCTTACAAAACTTGGAATCTATGATTTTGATGAAGGATGTGATCATTTATCTGGAGGCCAGAAGAAGAGAGTTGCACTCGCAAGAACTTTAGTAGATCCAACCGAAGTACTGATCCTTGACGAGCCAACCAACCACTTAGATAACGATATGGTTCTATGGCTGGAAGAATTCTTAAACAGCTTTAGAGGTGTATTGATTATGGTAACCCATGACCGTTATTTCTTAGATCGTGTAACGAATAAGATCGTAGAGATCGACAAAGGAAAGCTTTACGAATACGATACCAACTATTCTGGATTCGTAGAGTTAAAAGTCCAGCGCGAAGAGATGGAACTAGCGACAGAACGTAAGCGCCAGAGTTTACTCCGCGTGGAAATGGAATGGATGAAACAGGGAATCAAAGCGAGAGGAACGAGACAGAGAGCCAGAACGGAACGTTTTGAAGAACTTAAGAATGCCAAAGGTCCATCCATGCAGCAAAATGTTGAGATGGATTCGATCAGCAGCCGTCTTGGAAAGACAACGATCGAGTTAGAACACATTTCCAAAGGATTTGGTGACAAACATCTGATCAATGATTTCTCTTACATCGTATTAAGAGATGACAGGATTGGATTTATCGGTCCAAATGGATGCGGAAAATCTACGCTTATGAAGATGATCATGGGAATTCTTCAGTCAGACGAAGGGAATATCACGATCGGTGATACTGTAAAGATCGGATATTTTGCACAGGAAAATGAAGACATGACAGGTGATATCCGTGTTATTGATTATATTAGAAATGTTGCAGAATACATTCAGACAACAAAAGGGCAGGCAAGTGCATCCCAGATGTTAGACCGTTTCCTGTTCCCGCCAGAACTTCAATACACACCGCTTGATAAACTTTCTGGAGGAGAACAGAGACGTCTCTACTTATTAAAAGTATTGATGGAAGCACCAAATGTTCTGATCCTCGATGAGCCGACCAACGACCTTGACATTCAGACATTAACGATCTTAGAAGATTATCTGGATACGTTCGCAGGAATCGTGATCACAGTATCTCATGACCGATATTTTCTTGATCGTATTGTAAACAGGATCTTTGCGTTTGAAGAAGGCGGGCATTTAAAACAGTACGAAGGCGGTTATACGGATTATCTGGAGAAAGTAAGGCCAATTGCGAAACAAGAAAAAAGCAAACCAGAGAAAAAAGAAAATAATGGAAAGAAATTCCAGAAAGAACATCAAAAGAAGCTCAAGTTTACATACAAAGAACAAAAAGAATTTGAAACGATCGATGATGATATCGCGAAACTGGAGAAAAAAATAGAACAGTTAGATGAAGAAATCATGGAAAATGCAACGAATTCTGGTAAATTAGCAGAGCTTACGCAGCAAAAAGAAGAGACAGAAGAAGCTTTGAATGAAAAAATGGACCGTTGGGTATATTTAAATGATCTGGCAGAACAGATAGCGAATCAATAACGATAAAAGAGGATTGACTCACAAAATATCATATGAGTCAATCCTCTTATTATGTTAAGCTTCTTTTTCTAACTTAATATTCTTCTTATACAACCGATAACCTACCCAATTTCCGATCAAAAATTGAACAGTAGCAAAAAATGGAACCCCAAGGAACATTCCAAGTGGACCGAAATAAGCACCACCGACAGTGATGGAAAATAAAATCAGTAGTGGACGGACTCCGGTAGATTCTCCAAGGATCTTAGGTCCAAGGATCAGGCCATCAAACTGCTGCAAGACAAAAACCATGATAATAAAGATCAGGCACTTCGTCGGGCTTACGATAAAAAGAATAAAAGCACCGGGAACTGCACCAATGATCGGTCCAAAATAAGGAATCATATTTGTGACACCGATAATAACACTGATCAATACGGTATAAGGAAGTTTTAAAATAGTCATCGCAACAAAAGCCAGTAAACCAATGATCAGAGAATCAATTGATTTTCCGATAATGAAACCAGAAAAAATATTATGACAATCTTTTAAAGTGCGAAGTACACGATAAGAGAAATTCTCATTAAAGATTGCAAGAACCAATCGTTTCCCGGCATTTTTTAAAATGAATTTATCGATCGTCATATAAATAGAAACAATAAATGCGATAAACAGGTTAAATAATCCCTTAGCAAAAGACATGGAAGCCTCATAAAGCATAGGGACAATATTGGTCAGAAGATTGTTGGTCAGTTCAAAAAGCTTTGGTAATGTCTTTGTCTCGATCATATCGGCAATCTGACCAGGCAACATATCTGTGCTGTTCTCACGATAATGTTCAAAGATAGACATGATCGATTTATAAATATCGGGAATCATCAGGGATAGTTCACGAATACTGTCATATAACTGTGGAATGATAAATCGTAGACATACAATGATAAAACCAACCATAACGAGATAGCTGATCAAAATGGCGAGTCCACGCTGTGCATTGGAAGATTTCTTTTTTAAAAGTTTCATGGATACATTTCTTTGAAAGAAAGCTACGACGGGATTTAAAATATAGGCGATCAGAAATCCCATGAAAAATGGAAATAAGATGTCCCATAATTGAGAGATCAGTTTACTTGTATTAGACCATTGTGTTATAAAACGGAAGATCACACATCCGATCAGGATAACAGCAATGGTATAGATAGAAATCGTAAAATACTTTTTATTCGATTCGAATTTGTGGTTACTTGACATTTGAGACTCCTCTTAGAATGATAGTTAATCAGTAATATCATCTATTATAGACGTTTCCAAGATCAGTTACAAGACAATATAAGATTTAAATAAAAGAAAAACACCATCCCCGGCTACAAAATCAACCAAAAACAGTGCTTTAGTACGCGATGAGGGGTTCGAACCCTCGACACCCTGATTAAGAGTCAGGTGCTCTACCAACTGAGCTAATCACGCTTAAATTATGTTGTTTTTACTGCGCTTCCTTAACGCAAGATTTATTATATACGAATGTTTTAAGAAATGCAAGCATTATTTTTAATTTTTTTTATTTTTTTTTACAAAAAAATTAAAGAAATTTAATAACGGTACAAAAAAAGCCTGAAATATGGTATTCTAGAGACTGGAAAGGGGATAAAAATTTCATGGATAAAATTGCGATCGCACAGACAACATCTTCCGGAAACTGGAGAGAAAATATAGAGAAAGCACAACAATATATAAAGAAAGCGAAAGAAGAAGAGGCAGTTATGATCATTTTTCCAGAATATTTCATGAATTATTATCCGGATACTGAACACAACTATACAAAAAAAGCACAAAGTCTGCATGGCGAATTTGTACAGGCAATGAAGATGCTTGCAAAAGAGTTTAAGATGTGGATCATTTTTGGGATGAATGAGCAGACTGTGGATGAAACAAAGAACTATAATACAATAGTAATCCTGAATGATCAGGGAGAGCTTATGTCTGATTATAAAAAGACTCATTTGTTTAATGCGTACAAATGGAAAGAATCAAGGAATACGATTGAGGGGAATCGTTTGTTTACACCAATTAAGACACCAGCAGGTATGATCGGACTTGGAATCTGTTATGATCTCAGATTTCCGGAACTTGCAAGATATGAAGCATTATCTGGAGCTCAGATCATGTTGTATCCAGCGGCATGGGTTAAGGGTGAAGGGAAATTTATGCAGTGGGAGACACTTCTTCGGGCAAGAGCGATAGAAAATGAGATGTATGTTTTAGGATGTTGTCATTATAGCAAGGAACATTACATGGGAAGAAGCACTGGATTTGCACCAGATGGAACCAGATTGTATTTAGGAGAGGAAAAGGAAGAGCTGCTTTACGCACAGATAGATAAAGAACAGATTCAAAATATAAGAACAGCCAACCCTGTTTTTGAAAACAGGAGAAGTGATCTCTATGATTAAAATAAGACAGATCAGGGTAGGAATCAGAAAGAGGTAGTATCATATGGAAGAGAGAAGAAGTATAGCTAAGAAGGCAGCAATAGGAGTCGCACTGGTGATCGCAGCTGCGGGAGCTGTATTGTTTTATAAGAATAATATTGCGATGAATCCAGGTGACACATTATTAAAATATATGTCATATGCAGAAGATGGAAAGTATGAAAAGATGTACGATCTTCTGGATGAAGAAAGCAAAAAAAGCATTTCAAAAGAAGAATTTATCAAGAGAAATAAAAATATTTATAAGGGGATCGGGGTCAAAGCAATCGATGCTGATGTAACTTCAAAGAAGAGATCAACAACCGTGACATATCACGTAAAAATGCAGACAAATGCTGGAGTTATTACCTATAACAACCGAACAGATTTTGTCAAAGAAAATCATAAATATCATATAGATTGGGATGACTCAGTGATTTTTCCACAATTAGGAGCAGAAGACAAAGTCAGAGTAAAAACCTTATATGCCAAAAGAGGAACGATCAAAGACACACAAGGAAATGCACTTGCTGTGCAGGGTAAGATTTATTCTGTAGGATTTGTTCCGGGTAAGATGGATGGTAATTCTGTAAAATTTGCGGCAAAGAAATTAGGATTATCCAAAGAAGAGATTCAAAAGAAACTTGATCAAAAATGGGTAACGGATGATTCTTTTGTACCATTGACCAAATTAAAAGAATATTCAAAAGATCTTCTTAATGTGAAAGGAATCATTGTTTCCACAGAAACTGGGAGAATCTATCCGCTTGGAGAGGCAGCAGCACATCTTATCGGTTATATGCAAAATGGCGAAGGAAAAGCTGGACTTGAGAAATTATATGATGAGCAGCTTTCTGGCACAAATGGCTTAGAGATATACATAGAAGATCCTAATGGACAGAAAAAACAGTCACTGGCGGTCAGATCTCAGACAGATGGAAAGGATTTAACGACAACGATCAGCAGTAGTTTGCAAAAGGCTATTTACGAACAGTATAAAAATGATAAAAGTGCTCATGTTGCATTGAATCCTTCAACAGGAGAGGTCAAGGCACTTGTAAGTACTCCGTCTTATGATACACAGGCATTTATCTTAGGAATGAGTCAGAAGAAATGGAATGTGATCAATAGCGATCAGAGACTGCCAATGCAAAACCGCTTTAAAGCAACATTTGCACCAGGATCATCCATCAAACCGATCATAGCAGCGATCGGACTAAGCCAGAATAAATTTCATGCAAATGATGATTTTGGAAATAGTGGAAAACGCTGGCAGAAGGATAAAAGTTGGGGTGGTTATTATGTAACAACATTGCACAATTATAATAGGCACGATCTGCAAAATGCAATGATCTATTCTGACAATATTTATTTTGCAAAAGCAGCCCTGAAGATAGGAAAAGATATCATGAAAGATCAGCTTGATAACTTAGGTTTTGGAGAAAGTCTGGATTTTACATTTGGACTAAACGCTTCATCCTATGGAAGTGAAGGATTTACTTCAGATATTCAGTTAGCCGACAGTGGATATGGACAGGGAAAAATGATGGTAAATCCAGTACATATGGCAGCAATCTACACCGCATTTTTGAATGATGGAACGATGTTAAAGCCATATCTGATCAAAGAAAAGAGATCAAAAAAACAGATATTAAAAGAAAATGTATTTACCAAAGAAGCTGTGAATACTGTAAATGAAGCTATGCGACAGGTGATCAGAGATTCCTCTGGTACGGGACACGCAGCGAATATAGAAGGGGTAGATCTTCGAGGAAAGACAGGAACTGCAGAGATCAAACAA
>ENA-OUQS01001099-OUQS01001099.1-human-metagenome-genome-assembly--contig:-NODE-1099-length-25098-cov-9.426826_pt1 | contig 25098 bp, 20 predicted proteins | sample MGYA00248463_ERZ548848 | MGnify/ENA primary metagenome ERZ548848 (study PRJEB26491, sample SAMN04978192) | human metagenome | host: Homo sapiens | study: EMG produced TPA metagenomics assembly of the... | reverse complement strand
CCATTCTTCCATTCCAAGGGAATATAAGAAGCGATTTTATAAGTCTTTTCATCCATGCTGCAATACTCAAACTTATAAATATCATTTTCACTTTTCAGTTTTTTCCGAATATTATCCGGGGCTATCAGGATATCTATAGCTTCCAATGGTTCCAGTGTCTTATATTTTTCAAGAACCTGCATCTGAAAATCATGATAAAATCCCAGAGGTTTATATATCATCTGTCCATTCAGATTGTAGAATTCATATCTGTCATTTTCCAGATCACAGACAACAAAGCGGTCAACCAGACGCACAATACTCTGAATCAGCTGCTCCATGGAAGCATTATCCGCTGCCATCTGCAGATGCCGTGCGCTCTCTACCTTTGCCTCTGTGATATCACGCAGAAAGATCATGGCATATTCTGAATCCTCTATTTCGCCACGTATGACCACATTGCGGACCCATCGTTCTTCTCCATTCAGAGTGATACGGCACTCTAAAGCCAATTCGGTTTCCAGCCCCTTCAGCCTTTCTGCAATATAACCACGGTCGTAAAAAGAGGATATCGCCTTCTTATCTGTCTCCACAACATAGGAATCCACAAAATGCCGGATCAATTCATCCCACGTATGACTCTGTTCAAAGACGGTCATCAGGGACGGTTCAACCTTAAAGGTATCAAAAGTATTCGCTTCCAGATTCACATAATACTCACACAAATCTGCTTTCGTAAAAGCCCGGTGGAAAGCAGCAGATTTTTGTGCCTGCATGGTTTCTTTTTTCTCCCCATCAATGTTAATAAAAATCCCGGCAATCCTGCTGGCAGAACCATCCAGACGGCGTATTACTTCTGCCGATGCCCGAAACCACTGGTATTGATTATCCTTCATTCTCATACGATACTCTACCTGGTATTTTATCTGGTTCGTCTTATCCTTAATTGCCGCCTGAAGCTGCACCATTACTCTTTCTTTATCCTGTGGATGCAGAAGATCTGACCAGGATTCCAGTTTATTCGGAAAGTCCAGGGTGTCATGATAGCCAAGCATTTTTCGAAATTCATGACTCCAGTTTGCATTCACAATCTCACTGTTTTCGTCACAGTCAAAATACCAGAAGCCGGAACAGATAGCCTCATTGAGCAGTGCCAGATTTACATGATCCCAGTTGACCTGTACGGACATAACCCAGATCTGTCTGCCCGCCTCATCTGTCGCATCCTCTTTACAAAGCCGTACATTATTCACTGTACCGTCTGCTGCAAGGATCTGTGCTTCCCCTGTTCCGTGAAGCTGCAAAAAACGGTCTCGCTCCAGTATATCTTCCTCGTCATAAAAGAAGTTTCTCAATGAGCCTTTTGTCTGTTCCATGAAAGTATCGAATGTATATCCTGTACTATGCAACAGCAGATTATCCACAGACAAAATAGACAGGTTTTGGTCATAAGATCCTGTCATTATACCTACCCCGCCATTATTTTCCAGTGTTTTCTGTACGGCCTGTGACATGGCCTGTGTCTGCCCCGTTACAGTCTCACCTAAGGAATATATTTTGTCTTCATAATTTTTCATTTTATAAAAGTCCTCTCTCCGTCTTATGCCTTCTTCATCCTGCTTTTATCTGTATACAGAAAACCTGTCCCTGCTAGTTTCGTTACCCATTTTTGCATACAAAAAGGACATCTGCCAAAATCTGCCAGTGTCCCTACTATATTCTTTAAAATCACACATCTATATAGTATAAAAGGTATCGGAATCTCTTCTGTTCAAACATCTTTTCCATATATTATGATGATATGGAAACAGTGGCAACCGGCTGACATGGTCAAACTTTCTGACTTTAGTCCCTTCTGGCTTTGCGACCCTGCCTTTCAACAGGTTTGCCTTTAAAATAATTTTCATTTTTTCCAAAAATAAAATACCATGTGGTTGTTCTTACGTCAATAATATTTTGGTGGAAAATTTACATATATTTTAACCGAATCAAGTAACTCCCCTGTGGAGGTTACGAAAAGCAATAAGCAGTGGGTGAGGACCTGCTGTTTATTTTTCTAATCCCGCGGAAAAAATGCCCATTCGCCATTTCCAACATACCATCTTTCATACCGCCTATGATAAAATCGAATCTATAAACATGGAAAGTTACTGTCCAGCTAACCCCTGAACAGTAACGGTTCCAATACACACTTTTTATTCCGTAGGGTTCTTTCCGGTTTTCCACATAAACTGTTAGTAAAACTGGTATCTTTTTTCTTAAAAGCGAAATCTCTGCAACATTCCTGACAAATCAGAGGGGATACTGCAATGTATAATGTGCATTGCCGGTATCCCCTCTGATTTATTCAACCATTATTCACAATTTTTTATTTCATTTTAACTTTTCTGACATTTGACCATTCGCTGAATGTTTTTGAATTATCCTCAGAAGTACGGTTCCATGCATGTAAACCAATATAATAAGTGCCTGATTTAACATTCTTAAATGTAACAGTTACTGTATTTCCTTTTATCTTTTTTACATAATAATTTTCTCCGGAAACAGCAGGGCGTTTCTGTCCGTTAGTTTTGGTAAGGGTATCACTGAGAACTACATCATAGCCCTGAGCGTTTTTGCTCTTCGTATATTTTACTGTCACTGTGGAGCCTTTAACAATTACCTTACTGATCACAGGTGCCTGTGGCGTAATGGCACTCACATCTACTTTATGGATCTCAGACCACTGTCCAAATACTTTTTTGCCATCTTCACCCTTAAGCCATGCGTGGCATGCTACATACCAGATTCCCTTATCCATATATGCAAATGCAGACTTCAGTTCTTCCTGATTTTTCAGGACCTTTGTATACTGTCCTGTTTTGAGCATATCCTCAGAGGTGCCGATCACATAATCATATTTCAGAGCACCCTTACACTCTTCATTCAGCACCATTTTTACGGAGTTTTTGGAAACAGATACATTCTTTATAACTGCTTTTGCAGGTCTGGTATAATTTCCGTCTGAATCTGTGATACTTCCGTCTGTACTGTAGGTATTTCCTTTTGTATCTGTTACAGTTTCATCTTTATTTACAGTTGGCTTTTTACCATCTGCATCAGGTGTCAGCTTCGTGCCATCCGGAAGTGTTACAGTTCCATCTGAACTGATCACGATTCCTTCCGGTGTAACAAGGTTTCCATTTCTATCTTCCTCAGTTCCCTCCGGGTAAGCATCCGGTATCGGAGTAACAGTTGGTACCGGCGTTACTGTTGGATTCACTGATGGTGACGGATTTACCGACGGTGATGGATTTACCGATGGTGATGGATTTACGGTCTGTATGATTGTGGTATCTGATATAGTACAGTTCTGAATTTTATCATCTGGTGTTTTTGTAATGTCACTCCAATATGTATCCGGAGCAGATTCACTGTTGGAAGTTATTTTTTTACCATTTACTGCTGTTCCTTTTGTAGAAGGAGATATAGTGACAGATTCAGTATACGCTTTACCTGGCTCCGCATTTTTGTTCATAAATGAATAAGCAGAACCTCCCTCCAGATATGCTTTTGCTGTTTCTACATTTCCGGTGCCCTCAACTGCATTGCCACCGTTATCACCATCTCCTCGTCCTGCAACAGCAATCAACGTTCCTGCTCCGGAAATCGTTCCGTTGTCAAGAATCACCGCTGCACCGCCAACTGAAGTAGTTGCTATGTTTCCTCCGCCGTATGCTGCAAGCTGGCTGCCCTCGCCAATAGTAAGTGTTCCGCTGCTGACTTTCAAGGCTGGCTGTCCGCTGTAGCTTTTTCCTGTGGCAGGATCTGTTCCTGTGGCAGCTTCATCACCTTTGATATATACTTTTCCTTCTACCTTTACATTTCCGCTTATCACAACAACAGGTGATGTATTGTGACGTGCCTGTGTTCCATTGGGAAGGAAATTAGTGTTGGAGTAGATCATGGAATTCCTTATGGTCGCTCCATCATTCAGAATCAGCTGTCCATTAATGGAAGTACCTGTCAGGAATTTTCCGCTATAATCATCGTGATTGACAGATATTGTTCCACCATTTTCTACTTCAATCTGTCCATATATGGAAGAATCTCTCAGATTCAATGTTCCGCCATTTTCTACTTTTATCTTCACACTGCTGAGAACCTTCATATTGACCATTGTAAGATCACATCCAGCCGGTATGATCAATGTCTGGGTTGTAGCTTCTCCCTCTGAAACAGCATATCCCAGTTCTCCATATGTACCGCTGGTGTGAGAGCCATACCAGGCTTTAATCTCTGCCGGGACTGTTACAATATCATCTGTATCATTAAAATCAGGAATTACCCATGGATCCATATCATACATGTATTTTCCATCTGCAGTCTTGGTTGCATTTTCAAGCTTCAGATGATCTGCCAGTTTTTCCTTAGTACTGTAAACCTTGAAAGTAAGCTCATTACTTGTTACTGTACGCCCTGATTCATCAGTTACTGTAACATTGACAGGATATGTACCGATTTTAGCAGGAGTTCCGCTGAGAGACAGAGAACTGTCATATGTGGAATACATCCCTGCCATCCCACTTTCACTGTCAATGTTTACCTTTGTATTCTTTGTGTCAATTTTTACACCTGTTTCTTTTAACTCCTTCCAGTCAGCTTCAACAGGTTCCTGCCCATCCGGAAGATCAGCTGCTTCCACAACTACATTACTGTTTTTGTTGGATGAAACAGAAGTGGATGCCCCTGAAACTGCATCGTATTTCTGCTGCCCTGTAACAGCGCTTTCGAAGTATCCTTTTAATCTGACATGAAGAGTGTTCACTCCGTTAGATGCACCGTTAATATTAGTTTTACCGGAATCAGCTGTAACAACTTTGAAGTCATTTCCTTCTGCAGTTACCTTAAGATAAAGTTCTTTATATCCATCACTTTTTATTGTAATGACATTTCCAGTATGAAGTACAGTTGAATCAAATACAACACGATTATTACTGCTGTCTGGACAATATGCTTTTCTGCCATATAATGCTATTGCATAATCTGTTTTATCCCATACTGTCCCATCTACAGATATTTCTTTGATTTTACTGATATAATCAGAAACATTATTTTCATCAGCTGGTTTAATGATCTTGTAGTCTGTACCTGAAATTTCCACTTGATCTCCCGCAAATGTTGGCGCATCTTTGGTCTGTTCAGGTTCAGACTGTGAAGTTACTTTTTCAACGTTCCAGTGTTTTCCGGTTCCTGTTACCTTTAAAGTAAGATCCTTGTATCCGGTACTGGTGATTACAATCTCATTACCCACTTCAAGTTTATCTGGAGATAGTCCAACATAACCGTCTGAGTCTTTTTTAATATATGTTGTTCCTGTAAGATCCCACGAATAAGTTACTTCATTCCACTCTGTTCCATTAATAGATATTCCTGTAATTTGCTCAACATACCTTGAGTTAAGAGAAGTTTTTAGTTTACAAACATTCGCAAAAGAACCACTTTCATATTCTGCTATCACCTCCGGCGGTTCTTTCACACTTTGTGTACCCTCATCCTGAGCCACCTGTACATTCTCCTGCTCATCCGCAAAATCCGGTGTTCCCGATCCATCACTAAAGGAATCATCATCTGCCTCCTGTGTGATCGCTGAATCCGTAGTCATTGAATCTGTAAATATGTCTGCTGCACATACCGGTACAGAAGCAATCATGTTTGCCGCAATTGCCATAGACATCAGAATTGCCATTCTTTTCTTCATCTGTTTCTTTATCCTCCTGTAATATGATATCAGGGGCAAAAGATATTTCGTCCCTGACTTGAAGCTATCTGTGTATCATCTCATTTCAGATGAAGCGGATAAAATCCTCCGATTCATCTCAGTTCTTCAGTGGAAGTTTAAATGATCAAATCACGCAATAGTTTGCTTTGGTTAACTCTGTTGGTTAGTATATTCTAACCTATGTGAAAATGCAAGAGAATTATTCTGCATCTGTTGAGAAAGTATCTCATAAATCAAGCAGTATCCTGTTGACAAATTTTTATCATTTCACAGCAAGATAAGACAGAATAGAGCAATTATGGCAATTCCATAAAATAATGCAGGTAATAAATCAGGTAACATCCTGCTATCAGTCTGAAAATATCATCTTCTATCTCTTTTTCGCTGCTGTTTAAAGTAATTTTGTTTCCTTCTATCTGAAGCCCCATTGTATCCGCGAGATTCTCAACCCGTTGCCTGTCATATTCTTTTTCATCCAAAAGAACAGACTTCTCATAAACCCTGAATTTTCCGGTTTCATCACATTCCAGTCTCAGATGCAGTTCAGGGAGTTTTCCGGGTTTAAAGGTTATCTCACTGTATGTCATAGATTGTCTTACTTTTGTGATTCCCTGTTTCACTGCCAGTATGATCCATTCATCCAATACAGGTCCTTTATACATAGGAAGTCCATATTGCAGATGTAATTGGGCCGCCTTGCTGATGCAAGCATTTCTGGTACGGTTATTCAGACGTTTATAAACATTGCTGCCCTCAACCGGGTAGTATTTCTTCAGTATCTTCTCTTCGGCTTTTGTCCATGGATCATTGGTTTTCCTGCTTAATCCCAGAATCATCGCTCTGTATTTGCATGCCTGAAGAGATCTTTCAGGAATAAGAGTATGCACATATCCGGCACCTTTTTCTTCATAATATCGGGAAATGATCGCATCCTCTTCCTGTGTCCATGGAAGTCTGTTATTGTCTGATCTGACATTTAAGTACTTAGCTCTGGACTGACAGGCAGTCAGAGTTCTTCCTTCCAATCGTTCTGCTGCCTTCCTGCCTTCCGCTTTGTAATATGTTCTTATAATTTCATCTTCTTCTGCAGTCCATTCTTTTCTTCCCTGTATGCAAAGACCTAATTTGGCAGCTCTTTTATTACATGCCTCTTTGGATCTTCCCTCCAGTCTTTTCTGAACTTCAGCACCTTCTGTCGGATAATAATTTCTCAGAATTTCATCTTCGCTGCTGCTCCATTTTCTGTTTGCCCCGGAATAAGTAAGTCCTAATGCAGCAGCTCTTCCTCTGCAGGATTCTGCTGATCTCTGATTTAAGCGATAACGTACCTTACTGCCCTCCGCAGCATAATACTCTCTGAGTATTTTATCCTCTGCCTCTGTCCATAATCTGACATATTTAACATCATTCTGTACAGTTGCTGAAGAGGAAATGTTTTTGGATATTTCCATTTTTGATGCCTGGATCCTGCAGCTTTTTGCAGTTCTTCCGGATAATCTTTCACAGACCTGATCTCCTTCTGCGGGATAGTACTTTCTTAATATTTCGATTTCATCGGCTGTCCATCTTTTTTTCGTATTTGCCATGTCTTACACCTGTTTTATATATTATTTCAAACTGAAATATTCACTACTTCTTACTTTTCGTAACCTTCGCAAAAGAATTCCATATGTGAATGCAATATCTACATAGAAATTCCTGAATGTACAACATATTCATACCCTGTCTCCGTAGTATAAGTTTTTTCCTGTCCCAGTGCCGGAATAACAGATTCAGGGCTGTGCAGACTTCCACTTTTAAATACGATCATCACTTCTGCTTTCTTTTCATTAACCGGAGTTATTTCTATATTATTGATTGTGTTTTCAATCATGGCCCTGGTGATATCTTTGGGTTTTACGCAGGAATATTCCTTTGCATAGTCTAATATCCTGTCCATCTGATCTGTCAATTCTGTTTTTGAAAGAGGTTTCATGCTTTTCAATTGTTCCAGATTCGCTTTTTTCTCTGCTATCTGCTGTGTAAAAACCTTGTTTCTGCTTAAAAATTCCGCATCAGAAATGTAGCCGCCCATATTGTAATCCAGCAGCTTATCTCTCTTCTGTTCCAGTACTGTTATTTCATGCTGTATGTTGTCAATTTTTTCTTCAGTTCCTTCTGTTTTGTTAATCTCTTTCTCATAAAGTTCCAGATACTTATGCAATATACTTTTATTGCTTTGAGCCAGATTGTTATAAACATCCGATATCATCTCCAGCAGGATTTCTTCTTTTACCGGTTTTGATCTGCAGGAAACTGCGCCCTGTTTTATGCGATGACTGCATACCCAGGTCTTTGCAGCTTTTCCGCGGACAGTTCTGACTTTCAGCCAGTATGCAGCTTTATCTTCCGCACAATGTATAAGTCCGGTAAAAAGGTTGTCCTGCTTATAGGAAGTTTTTTTCAACTTGATATTTTTACTTCTTTCTTCCATAATCCTGTTTGCATCTTCCCACAGTTTTTCATCCACAATTGCAGGGACATGGGTACCATCGTCTTTATACATCACCCATTCATCTTCAGGCAGGAATTTCTGTTTCTTAGTAAAGAGATCAACTATTTTTACTTTTCCACCAACATAGTAACCCTTATATTTAGGATTTCGGATAATATTGGCAATCACATGGCTGTCAATCTTTCCCCCTTTATAATTTCTGTATCCACATTCCCATAAAAATTGTTCCAGTGAATGGGTAGACCAGTTTCCCAGAGCATATTTTTCAAAAATAAGCTGTACCATTTTTGCCTCTTCGGGATTCAAAAACAATTTTCCGTTTCGCTTGTCCCATCCATATATATGTGAATTACCAAGAACCACACCGTTCTGTATGGATCTTGCATGACCGAAACGCACACGACTTGAAAGTTTTCTGCTTTCTTCCTGTGCAATACCGGACATAATTGACAGCCTGAGTTCCGAATCCTCATCTAATGTATTGATATTGTCATTCCTAAACCAGACAGCAGTTCCACAGTCCAGAAGCTCTCTTGTATATCGTATACTGTCTAATACGTTTCGGGCAAAACGGGTAATCTCTTTAGTTATGATAAGATCAATTTTCCCGGCTTTTGCATCCTGGAGCATTCTCTGGAATTCCTCTCTGTGGGTTACGGTAATACCGGAGATTCCTTCGTCTATATAACCATCCACAAGCGTCCAATTCTTTACGTCTGAAATCAGTTGTTCAAAAAAAGTCCACTGATGCTCAATAGAGGTTTTCTGTTCCTCCTTATCCGTACTGACTCGGGCATAATACGCCACATTCAGTTTCAGATCAAATATATTTTTCTGCCGGGATTTCAGTTCCTCACGTGTTGCATAAATATCCATCTTATTCCTTTCCAATCAACTGATTCGCTGGCAATATTCATCTGAACTGTCCATCTGTTCTCCATTCTTCGCGACTGCTGTATTGAATGTACTCAAGGTTATAATGTCTTTCTGGATACTGCTGTGCAGTTTTTCGGAAATCTGTCCATTATCAAGCATTTTGTCATTAATCATTGTCAGTACAACCTGTTCCAATGTCATAAGCATTCCTCCTGTTCTGTATGTTATAATGTGCAATTTGGCATAGAACTATCCAGCGGTAATATGATGAATTTTATAAAATAATTATAACTGATTCAAAAATAACTGTTTTTGAGGCGAAAAAAAAGCAGCTAACCTATTTTTCATAGACTAACTGCTTAAAGTACGTAAAAAACCAGAAAGATCTAACAGTTTAAAAGATTCTTTCCGGTTTTTTACACATATAAAGCGAGGGCATCGCTCAATCATCTAATTTGATGATTTTACGACACCCCCATCCCTTCAGATATATATCAGGAAGACAGTTCTATCTGCTTCATTTCTTCCAGAAAATCACGGATATAGGATACTGCCAAATCAAGGGCCTCCTGTCCAAGTTCTGCGGAAGAATCTTTCGGATCAAAAGGTCCAAACCAGCCGCTTGGAGCAATTTCTTTGGTATCTCTCACAAGACGTACGATACCACCCTTGAAATTAACTGCCTGGATATAAGCCGCTTTCATATTCTCAGAAGGATCCTGTGCATTGATAGGCTTGCTAAGTTCCAGATGTACTGATTCCGGAGCAATTGCCATCATAGCTGAGGTCTCCAGAACATCACCATGGCCGCCATCAAATTTCTTGTCAAGTTGAGCCACCAGACTCCACCAGTCTACACTTGCACATACGCCCCCTTTGTGATATACCTCCAGAGCCGCCCGATCAATGGATGGAGTATTGCCGCCATGGCCATTCAGAACTACAAAACGTTTTGCGCCATGCTGCATCAAAGAGTCCATAATGCCATGCAGAACCATATACAGTCCCTCATAACCAATATTAATACTTCCCTCAAAGCTTAAGTGATAAGGACATACACCGTATGGAACAGTAGGTGCTACGATTACGTTATCTACATCCTCCACATGATCCGCCAGATAGGACGGTACCATAAAGTCCGTTCCCAACGCACCCTGTGTTCCGTGCTGCTCGGTGCTTCCCACCGGAATCACAATAATCGGATCCTTCTCAAAAGCCTCTTTTGCTTGTGCTGTAGTCATTTTTGCAAGATACATTTTAAATACGCCTCCTAACTTTTATACTGTAAAATGACGATCAATAGTCTCCTGCGGCGGAGTTTCTGTAAATTTACTTACTACAATCATTACAATAGAAGCAATGATCGTAGTTGGGAACAGTGCATGGAATCCCATAGCCAACGCCTTGACAGACGGATTCAGTGTAAAGAGCAACAGTGAAATAATACCTACTATAACCGATGCGATTGCTCCCTTCGCTGTTGCTTTCTTCCAATAAATTCCGAACAGAATCGGCACTACAAAAATTGCCATTCCTGAAAATGCAAACAGGTTAATTTCAAAAATACTGCCTGGCTGGAATACACCAAAGCAAATTACGATGATACCGATGATTACAGTTACTACCTTGGACAACTTCATAACAGTCTCATCTGTAGCATCCTTATTGATAATCTTCTGATAAATATCACGGGTAACAGCACCGGTAGTCGTTACCAGAATACCATCGATTGTGGACATACCTGCTGCCACAATACCCGCGATGAAAATGGAAGCCAGGAAAGGATTCATGCCTCTCTGCAGAATCATAGGAATAATCTGATCTGCCTTCTCAATATTCTGAATGGAAGCAATACCATTTACACCGGCCCACTCAATCAGAGTTGCAGAGAAAAACATACCTGCAGTACCAAGAAGAATTGCTTTGAACATGGTCTTATGATCCTTCATGGCAAAGAACTTGGTAAACAGGTGAGGCTGTCCCATGGTAAAGAACGACCATAGCACAATGTTGGATACATAATAAGTCCAAGGCATATAACCGTTAGCACCCGGGAAGGTCAGATAAGCCTCATTCATACTCTGAAGTGTATGGTTAATGTTAGAGAAACCTCCACCCATTACTACAGATACAATAAATGTAACCACTGCAGTAGCAATCATCAGAGATCCCTGGATAACGTCCGTCATCATGGCACCTTTCATACCACCGCTCATACAGTAGAGAATAACGATAATACCCATTCCCACAACACCTACCCATTCAGGCAGTCCGGTAAATACATGTACAATAACACCTGCTCCGATAATCTGTGCGCCCATCATCGGAACCAGGAAGAAGAGCATCATTACGCCCAAAACACCGCTCATATTCTTGGAGTGATAACGGTCTGTCAGGTAATCGGCCATAGTCAGGAAACCATATTTATGACCAAGAGTAATCAGCTTACGGCCAATAAGAAGAGCCGGAAGAATCATACAGAACACAGCTCCAGGTACAGAGATAGCCATTCCTGCATAGCCTACGCCATAAATGGTTCCCGGTGTACCAAGAAAGGTTCCCATAGAAAACTGGGTTGAGAAATATGCAATACCACTTACTAATACACCAGCCTTTCCGCTCAATACGAAGAAATCGCCAATGCTATTCGTCTTACGTCCTGCGTACCAACCAATAAATGCCATAATTCCAAGATAAAGTACCAGAACTGTATAGAAAGGAATCGGTGCTGGCTGAATTACTGCTGCTCCATTCATTTATTTGTCCTCCTCATCATAAGTGTGATATTCTTTTCTCTTCATACACATGCGATAATAAACAATAATCAGCACAAATGTAATGGCAGTGTGAACAATCCATCCGAATATATAGAGTGGAACACCACCAAATGCGGGAATATACGTCTCGCTGTAGAAAAACGGGAACGGAATCATAATTAATACAAACATAATCAGAAAAATAATCAACCATGTCCGTTCGAAGTGTTTCTCAAAAAGTTTCTTCATAGCCTTTTTCCTCCTTTGCTTTCGAAAGAAAATCATGTAATATATACTATGATTTTCTTTCGATTTTTTGTTAAGTATATACTTTACTTTATATTTTCCATTATACATGCTATAATAAATTTGTAAAGTTTTTACTTATATTTTTATGAAAAAAATATAAAACATTGCATGCGCCATGCAAAGAAAGGACATCGTGTAATATCTATGGATATTTTAGAGCATCTTCAAAAACTTTATCCTGCCCTGACAAAAAAGCAGAAAACAATCGCAGATTATCTAATTGCTAATCCGGAGGAAATCAGCTACATTACACTGGCACAGCTAAGCCATCAGACCGGTACCTCCGAGCTGACTTTGCTTCGTTTTTGTCAAAAACTGGGGTACTCCAACTTTCTGGACTTAAAGGAGCAGTTTCGGGACTATACCCAAAAAATGATTAAGCAGGCCTCCTCTTCTTCCTTTTTTCTGCCAGAGCGTACCTCAGGCGAAGACACCGAGCGGGAACAAATGCTTCATGAAATCTGCAATACAGAGGCCGCAGTTTTCTCTGATTTTATTACCAACATCAATCTGGAATCTGTCATAAAGGCTTCTGATGAAATCCGGAAAAGCACCCGTATCTACATCTTTGCCCATGATATTTCTCTGGTTCCCGGCAAATTTTTACAGAGCCGTTTGGAAATTCTGTACTTGAATTCTGCGTTGATTGATTTATCGGATCTGGAAGTCACCCAGAAGATTATCCAACAGCTGACGGATGGTGACCTGGTAATCTTTTTCTCTTTCCCCCGCTATTATTTTCCGATTGGAAATATTGCTAAAAAAGCAGCTAAATCAGGGGTACCGATTCTGACCATCACAGACAGTGATACTTCACCGGCAGCTGCGCACAGCACACTATTGCTTCTCTGTCCCACATCTACGAAGCTGTTTTATAACTCTATGACTGCACCTATGGCTATGCTCAATATTCTGGCATCCTGTCTTGTCATCGATAGTGTATCACCATCTGAACGGCAGATTTTTATCGACACTTTGCCATCCTGATTTTTAGCCCAAAAACAAAACCGGATATACAGGTTTCCAACAGAAAGCCATATATCCGGTTTCGTTTTTATTTTCTTTTTACTTCTCATAGGTGCCTTTTCGAATCACCTCTCCATGCTTCATAAAGATCTTTCCCCTGGCTACATAAGTATCCAGCGTCAGATCCTGATCAAACAGCAACAGATCCGCATCGGCCCCCTCTGCCACAGTTCCCTTGATTCCCAGTAAATCCAGCCCCTCTGCCACCTGACAGGTCATATAAGGCAGTGCTTCCTCCAGAGTCATTCCCAGAACCTGTACCATATATTTCAACTCTTTATAAAGTGCATCCACACCAGATACACCTATCTCCAGAAGGCTGCCGTCCTCAGCATAATTAGACCAGCTTCCGTGTCCGTCAGAGCTCATTGTGATATGCTCTGTGGGCAGTCCCCGCTTTTTAGCCTCCAGAACACATTCTCCCGGTGAAGTGTGCATACCGCAGGTCAGATCAATATAACCTCCCCGCTTCAGAAATTCGTAGCCCTCTTCCAGCAACTTTTCATTCCGGTTGACATGAGTGGGACGGAAAATCCGTACAGGAACAGAACTCACCTCCAATGCCCGGAATACCGGTGCAAGACCATCTTTGTCATCTCCCATGTGAAGCACCACAATGCCTGGCTTTCCACTGAGCATTCCCGCCACACGAGCTTTACTTGCAATCTGAACCAACTGATCACCAGTCACATTAGGTGCCCGGTGATCAGATATCGCCAGCTTCACACCCAAAATCTCATTCACGAATACGATGTCCCTGTCTGTTTCACCTGTGATAGTCGGGCTGGGATATCCGTAAGCACCTGTGAGCATATAAGCACTCACGCCCTCCTCACAGAGTACCCGGGTCTTCGCATAAAGATTGTCCACACTCCTGGTGATACCATCCGTACCCAGAAGTCCCACCACTGTTGTGATACCGTTCTCTACCAGTTCTGACATCTGTAATTCCGGTGTCCGCGTATGAAAGCTTCCCTCTCCACCGCCTCCGGTAATATGTACATGTTGATCTAAAAATCCAGGAGTAAGAATCTTGCCCTCTGCATCCAGCACCTCGCACTCCACAGGCAATTCTCTGATGGAATCCTGTATACATTCAATCTTTCCCCCGCAAATCAAAAGATCCTTTTTACCGAGATATTCCGGTGCGTAAATCTCTGCATTCTTTACCAATAACATAACTGTTCCCCTTTTTCCCGTAGCTGTTCATTACGCAGATACTCCAAACTATCATGAACAGTTACTTTTCTTTTTTCGTTTCTACTCAAAGTATATACGATGGAATCCGTTTTGTCTATGAAAGTTCTGAATAATTAGCTATATATCTCCACCATCAAGGTACATCCGATATGAATGTTTGTCCCATTGGCAGCTTTCCTGGAGAAGTAATTTCTAATCGGTTGTCATATACCGCCACCTGTATCGTACCATAATGAATTATCAAAAATAAAATCTAAGGTGGACAGATTGCTTTGTCTATTGTAATATATGCTGTATGGAATTTTACGAGGAGGATTTATCATGGAAGAAAAAATACTTAATTTTATTCTGGAATGTGCAGAAGTCCAGAAATTGGTTCCATTCTCACTTATCGAAGAAGAATTTAATCTTATTCTGGACGAAGCCTTAAAGTCTGTCATTACGGATGCTCTCTGGGATAATGATACTATTTCTGACGTAACTATAGGAACTGATGGTTTTACTGTCACATTTTTCGAGAATTGATCGTAAATATCAAACTAATCAACTGATGACACGAACACAGCCAGAAGCATAAACAAAGTATCTGATAAGCAGACATGATCTAATACCCCCTTATCAGATACTTTTTTATGTTCCATATCTTGCCTGCAATTTACGACCGTCTATAGCAATCCTCGTAAATAATGCATTTAAGACAGTTCAGCAGAGTGCGAAAGACAAGGAAGATATCTGCAGGCGTGCTGACGCAAGGCAAAAATATCTGACGCAGATTTCACACTCTGATGGACTGGATTAAGATGCATTATTTTAGAGGATTGCTATAGTCATATTTCTCAAGCCCCAGATTCTCAAAACAATATCTGGGCTTTCCAACACTCTTCCTGCCATATTCGATTGCCTCAGCCGGACAATAGCAGATGCAGGCCATACAATGCGTACAATGCTTTTCCCATACAGGTTTCTTATTTTTCATTGTCACATTGTTTAACGGACAGACTTTTACACATTTGCCGCATCCGGTACAGGTCTGATCTGCATAAAATGCCTTTGCTTTTACAAATGCCGCATAGAAGATATCATTCACCAGACCACTCTCAAAAGATGCACCGAAGCCACTTTTTGATGGAAGCTTCTCTCCATGTTTGATTGCCAACACAGCTTTAGCAATATCAGGACCTGCTGCCGCAACAATCTTCTTTGCTTTCTCCACATCAGGAGCATTAAACATGGCAATGTAATTCTCCGGCATAATGATCTGTGCCGTCCCCATATGCTTTAATCCTTTTTTCTCACTCAGTTTTCGATTGTATATATCTGCGCCACCAATACCGCTTCCGCAGCTCATCACATACCAGACGTTCTTCGCCCCGACAAATTCTGTCTGTCCGATCCAGTCAGAAACCACACGCGGGATTCTCCATGCATAAGTCGGTACCACCACTACCAGATTCTCTCCTGTCTTAACAGACCCGGTATCACCCGATTTGATCCGTTCGTTCATACAGATCAGTTTTTCCTGCAAGCTGCCGGCAATCCTCTCTGCTACATATTTACTGTTTCCCGTTCCTGAAAAATAAACAACCATGTCATTTCCTCCTCGCGCCGTTTTATCCTAATAAAAAGATATCACATTCGTTCCGTTTTCTCAATATCCGCGGAAGCCCTGCTCCAGTATCATTGATCTGTTTTCCATCAAACTCACCATATACAGAAAGTCAAAAAACACCACAGATTTCTCTGCGGTGCAGCCCGGAAGTATAGCGATAACTTCATGACAAATCTTCATACCAATACGGAATTGTTCAAAAATCTTTCGGAGTCTTACTTGCTTAATTTATGACTGTATTATAAACTGACTTTCGTGATATTATCACACAATAACATAGTAAAAACTCTATTGGTTTTTCCAACAGGGTTCTATCGATTACTCATTTAAGAAGATTCATCTACTCTGAGCTGAAAGCTAATTATATTTCTTGCATAACTGTTTATTTTTATACATATAAGCATCTGCCTCATCCAATAACATCTGCATTGTACCCGACATATCATCGGAGGATAATGCCCATCCGCAGGCATAGTCGATTGGTATTTGATTTTCATAACTATTTAATCTGTTTTTTTCTCTGTACAATGATTTTAATATCACCTTAATTTCCGCCTCGCTTGTATGATAAATGACTGCTATAAACTCATCTCCGCCATATCTTCCAACAAAATCCTTTTCTGGAATAACACTGCGCAAAAGCTTTGCGAAATTCAATATTAACTGATCTCCTGCGGAATGTCCCATTGTATCATTTACAGTTTTTAGATTATTTAAATCAAACATTATGCATGCTGTAAGATCTGTAATTATATCTTTTTTATTAAGTATCTCATTACAGGCATTTTTATTTGGCAGTCCAGTATAGGCATCTATGAATGCTTTCTGTTCCAGCAGTCTGTTTTGCATTGCCATCTGCATTGCCCTTAGAGTCTGCATAATAACCAATATCACCAGACTCAACATATCAAGTGCCGACAGAAGCTCTATGGTACGAATCTTTATAGCAATCTTTTCTGAATAGCTTTCTGCGGCAGAGACAGTTTCATCTGCCATCGTAAAATATATTTCACTCATATTAACAATGTCTGTATTTTCGTATCCCTTGTTTCTTACTGCTTCAATCTCTTTTTTCAATTTATCCCAGTAATCACTCTGAATTTGCAATTTTTCCAGATATTCTTCGTCATTGAGTTTTACCAGATCATAATGTCCATCCTGATATCTTAATCCAAGAAAAATATCATCCAAATATTTAATTAATTCTTCATTTTGGTTTCCTGTAATTTCTAATTTTACTTCGCGCTGTGTAGCTCCACGTACTAGGCCTGCATAATTTATTACGCGTGCTGTCCCCTGTAGCCTACTAATCTGAATCATCATAAAAATAATAAGAACTACTAATATCAGTATAAGGACACTCTGTATAATACCTATTATATTTTTACTTTTTTTCTTGTTTGTCTGCATTTTACAATTTATCTTGAACCTTAAATAATATTCATTTCAATAACTATGCTATTCCTTTACTTTCTCCCTGCATTTTGGGCAAATACCTTTAAATGAAATATCATAATCTAAATATTTTATTCCATTCGTGTCATGAATCATTTCTATCAAGTCTGATATTTCATCCACATCTACACCTGATACCTCACCGCATTTTACACACCTGACATTGTAATGATTTTTTAAGTTAAATCGAATCACTTTATTAAAAAAATACCTACAATAAGTACCTTTTTAATAAGATGTTATCTCTATTCTGCGTTCAAAAATATATTCCGTATCTGACGATAGATCATGCCTGAACGCATAGCCAAGTCTGTCAAATTTTTTTATATCCTCAGGATTTTCAATACTATTTTCAGCCATGAACCTAACCATTTCACCACGAGCCATCTTCGCATATGTACCTTTTGTCACCAGTTTATCTCCTGATAACTCGCAAAATACAATTGTAATATACTTATCCCGTAATGTCAGATACTTTTCTATAGATTTGGAATATTCTTTTGATGCCAGGTTAATTATAATCCTACTGTTGTCGATCACTGAACAATACAACATATCTCCCCAGTATTCATATAAGTTTTTTGCATCTCCTATGCCGACTTTTGCCTGCATTTCCAAGCGGTAAGGTGTCACGCCATCCAACGGTTTTAGAACGCCATAAAACGCAGATAGTATTCTCAAATGATTTTGTACATACTCAAACTGACTGTCCTCAAACACGGATGGAGCCATATATTGAAAAGCAATTCCTTCATATGATAAGACAGCTGGAGTAAGTAAATGATAAAGATCCATGTTTTCCAATCTATTGAAGTTCTGTTCTGTAATTTTGTCATTACATTTCCAGATAGTCTTCAGTTCTTCTTTTGACTTGCTTTTCAACCAACTTTGTATCTCTGTCGTCTTTTCAATAAATTCAGGCAATCCATCCGGCGCTATGCTGTCAGTATCTGTAATCATCTTTTTAGCAGGGGATAATATTATCTTCATTAATCTAATTCCTTAAGCATATTTTCAGGATCATCTGCTGCTTTGACTTTATCATTGGCTTTGATGATAACTCCCTGTTCATCGATAAGATATGTAGTTCTTACCACACCCATAGAGACTTTGCCATAATTTTTCTTTTCTTTCCATACATCATAAGCTTCAATAACTTTCCGCTCTGGATCTGCTAAAAGTGTAAATGCCAGTCCATATTTTTCCTCAAATCTCTTATGAGAGGATACAGAATCCTTACTGACCCCAAGAATAACTGCACCTTTTTCAATAAACTGAGGATATCTCTCGGAAAAACCACATGCCTGTTTCGTACATCCCGCTGTATTATCCTTGGGATAGAAATATAATACTACTTTTTTTCCTGCATAATCCGATAATCTGTGTATTTTTCCATTTTGATCTGGCAACTCAAAATCAGGTGCCTTGACCCCTACTTCCAACATTAATTATTCCTCCCTCTCTGTAACTTTCTCTTTATTCGCCTTTTTCTTCCTATTCCCGGAAATCATTTTATGCCCTGTATATATCGCCATTGTCATACATAGCATAGAGCTTAACGCAAAGTATTTGTGGCTTGATTTTAACCCTTTATGTCCAGTGTAAAAAGTACCAATCATTGTGATCAATGCTCCTACTGACCAATATTTATGTGCTTTCATATAATTCCTCCGTCTTTTATCTTCGGTGTTTTTAATTGTAATTATACTATACAATAATCAGATGTCAATTTGATAATGAAACAATCAGGGCAGCCGGGTCTTTGACAGTTACATCGATTATAAAGTCCATTAATCCCGCATAAACTCTAGGTTTTCTTTGTCAATCAATTTGTTTTGATTTATAGTAATGTCGAAAGTAGTTGAATTATTTTAAATCAGATAGTATTATCTTTTATAGAATCTTATCTATTACTGAAGTAACGAGAATGCGACGCGCAGTTATTCAAACACTTTGAATACATCAAATCCCGGATCTTCTCTCTGGTATATTATCTTCTGTTTTTCATTTATTATAGTTAATTGCCCCGAACTTGCATTGTAATCAATCGAATTTATGCCACTGTTCGATTTGAAGAAATCGATTTTTTCCTGCATAACCTTCTTATAACATCTTTCACTTGTAAGTGCGTCATAAACATCGACAATTGATACCACCTGTGCAGAGATTGGTATTTCTTCACCTTTCAAGCCATCCGGATAACCCTTTCCGTCCCATCTTTCATGATGCCATCTGCAGATTTCCCATGCGGTATGCACCAGTGGATGATCTTGCGGAAAGTCCATATCCTTAATCATAGCTGCGCCAAGCTCACTATGGGTTTTCATAATCCTAACCTCATACAGACGGTCAAAGGAAAGATTCTGACACACCCCTTTCAATGTGTGCGCACTGCGGAAAGCATCTTCATAATTTTTATTTTCCAATGCCTGTTTTAACTGTAGATAACTCTGGTCCTCAAGGAACTTTAATGTAAATCTCTGAATCAGTGCTTCGCTGTGAAGGCGTCCCAAAACAGCCTCATAGTTTCCTCCGATAGCTTTATAGCACTCCTGTATTGTCATCTTTTAGCCCTGTCAATTGTATTCCACTAATTCATGAACCTCTGCTAATCATTATGAACATACCTTAAAATCGTTTTTATAACTTCCTCAATCACAATCGGCTTTGACAAATGTGCGTTCATTCCTGCTTCCATACACTTTTCTGCATCTTCCCTAAATGCATTTGCAGTCATAGCAATGATAGGGATTGTTTTTGCATCCTGCCGTTCCAGGGATCTTATTGTTTTTGTGGCAGTAAGCCCATCCATCACCGGCATCATGACATCCATTAAAATAACATCGTATGTTCCTGATTCGCAGGCTTCAAAGTGCTGAACAGCTTCTAACCCATTTTTCACTGTTTCTACTTTAGCCCCATTTTCCGTCAGTATAAATTCTGCTATTTCCGCATTCAGCTCATTATCTTCAACCAATAATATCCGGACACCTGATATATCTGCATTGAAATCTTCTTTTTCTTCCGGCCGTGCATTCGTATCAATTTTAAATGGAAGTATTACAGTAAAACAGCTTCCTTCACCAAGCTTGCTTTCAACTGTTATGGTTCCGCCCATCTTTTCTACAAGTTGTTTCACAATAGGCATTCCCAGACCTGTCCCATTATAATCAGAACGTGGGGAATTATCTGCCTGTACAAATGGAGTAAACAATTCATTTTTTATAAATTCTTCTGACATTCCAATTCCATTATCTTTTATTTTAAATTCACATGTCATGTGATCTTCTGATCTTTCAATCGTTCTCATACTCATGTAAATAAAACCATTCACCTTATTGTACTTCATACTGTTTGTAAACAGATTCATCAATATTTTTTCAGATGAACTGCATTGCTCCAAACATATATACCACTGTAATCATCATGTTCTCCTATAACATGAAGTCCTTTTTCTTCTGCCTGAAAAGATAGTGACTCCGTGATTTCCTGACATACCTGATCCAGATTGATGGATTCATCACTAAAAACCACGGTATCCGATTCTAACTTTGCCATATCCAAAACATCATTTACCAATGATAATAGCAGTTTCGAAGACTCATTTATTTTATTCAGGCAATCTTTTGCCCGTTCACCATCATTTCCGCTTTTTTCAAGAATTGTAAGCATGCCCATAATGCCATTGATCGGTGTCCTGATGTCATGAGACATGTTATTTAAAAAGGAAGTCTTAGCCTTATTGGCACTCTGTGCTTCTACAAGTGCATTTTGTAATTCCTGCTGTTTTTCTTCAAGCTCCTGATTTAGCTTCAATGCCTGCTCAGCAGACTTCTTGGATTTTTCTTCCGCACGTTTTGATTTTTTCAAAGAATCAAGAATTATACACAGGGCAACAAAAATAGAGATTCCAACTATGAGTGAAACAGCCAGTAAATTGTCCTGAATAAAATCCTTCGCTGTAACTTTTCGTGAGGAAGCATTATACGAAACTACTGCACCTGAAAATTGAGTTGTAGGCATAGATGTCAGTGTTTTATTCAGAATGGACAAAAGAACCGGTTCTCCCTGCTGAACAGCAAATGAAACATCAGCTTCTTTTGTCAGGAAAACACTATGAAGCTTATTATTTTTCAAATAGTCTGAAACAGTACCTGAATTGCTTACAATACAATCCGTCTCCCCTTTCTGCACTGCTTTTACTGCTGCATCTGATGTCTCATATTCCACAACCTCCCATTGCGGATAATTGTATGAAAGATATGCTTTCAATGCAAAATTATCTTTTTCAACGGCAACTATATTCTCTTTATTTTCATCAAAAGAATCCTTTGCCGTAATTGCTGCCATATTGAGAGTCAATAGCGTATCCGACAAAGCAAATCCATTTGTTTCTGCAAAGTATGGATTCTGGTTTGCATGAAAAATCAGGTCTATTTTTCCATCCTGCAATGCCTGAAGCAGTTCACTTCTTGTATCATATCCATTTAATTCAAATTCCAGAGTCTGACCTTGCAGACAATTTTCTGCAAGATCCACATAATCTGTGATAACACCTGTCAATTTACCTGTTGATGAATCTACACTGCTGATACCTCCATCCTGATTCAGATACCCAATCCTGAGTGCACCATGCCGCCCAACCCACTCCCTTTCTTCTTTTGAAAGAAAGGAGCTGCTCTGTGCAGAAAGATAACGCCTGTAGAGATCATCTGTGTAAAATGGGTTGTCATCCTTGATTCTGCGCATAGCACTATCCAGTGCTTCTTTGATATCCGAACGTTCTGGATTTATAGCGAAATAGATTTCTGTCTCTCCAATACTTGTAAGCGGTGAAATATCCGATTCTTCCCAACGGGATTCTTCTACCGAAACGAAGCAGTCAATTTCATGTTTCGACAGTTTGTCCATAATTTCTGTGGTTGTAGAAACATTGATATGCTTCGTATGCAGACCATATTTTGATTCCCATTCATTAAGCACATCCTCCACTATATTATCTTTAGACACACCAATATTTTTTCCCTCAAAAGAATCCAAATTTCCTGCTGTAAGATCCATATTGGATGCATCCGTATAGATGTAATATTTCTCTTCCCCCATAGGCATATCGGAAAAAAGCATATTTTCAGCACGTTCGTCTGTATAGGAAATGTCACCAAGAATATCAATCTCTCCATTTTCCAACTGTGTAAAGCAGTTTTTCCAATCACTTGTTATGTATTTATATGTCCATCCTGCATAACCTGCAATATCTTGAAGATACTCATAACCATAGCCGCTTCTTTCTCCCTTTTCATTGACTACATTATAAGTTTCCTCAAAAGATCCTACCCGGATAACATTGTCAGAGTTTTCTTTGGCAAATGTAGGAACGGATAAAACAATAGAACATATAATTGTGCAAAATATAATGTAACAAAATTTGAAATTCATTATATTCTGTACTAATTTGCACTTCTTCATCTTTCTCCCCTCCTCTAGGCTACAGTTGCTTGCTTCCAGATTTTAATTTTACATTCATTAATTATCAATAACCTCCACACTATTTTTCACAATATTTTTCCAAACAGCTTCTGTATTACTTATTCAAGTGCTCTACCATAAAAAAGCACTGTCAAACAGACAGTGCACCTCATTTCATGCAACTGGCTGCCATTTTACAGGCCCTGTAGCTTTGCGTCCCAGACTTTCATCTGGTTTGCCAATTTCCATATTATAGCTTTAATACTTATGCAAAAAAACTCGTTTTATTATACTATAGCACTCTACTGTACACAAGAAAAACATTACCGTTTTAACGCCAAAAAATAAAAAAAGAACAGCCGATACATATACTCGAACTGTTCTTCTACTTCCGAAGACCACGCAGCATTGACATTACTGTTTCCTGCTCATTTGTACTCAGATCGTTCCATATCCCTAGAACTTCTTTCTATTTTTCTGTCAGATTCTCTGAATTACCTTCCTGAAAAAACTGCGATAATGTCACGCCCAAAGCTGTACATATTTTTTCAAGTGTTCATGGATCGATAGTTTCTTCTCTTTTCCTATCATTGTCTTTTTCTCTGTTATTGCCTTTCTTTCAGCTTTCCCCGCATCCTTAACTACTGTATTTGCTTCAACGCCAGTTCTTGGCACAGCTTCTCTGCTCTCATTCTTTTCTGCTATCTGCTGTTCTTCTTTATTAGGAAGAGACAATGCAAGATACTTTTTGATATTTTCTCCGCCTTGTAACACCTGCTCACAATCCTCTGGATAATAGGGAAATGGAATCTGATTGATTGTCAGATAATCAGGATTGTGTTCCAGCATTTCACCCGTAACCGGATCATAATATCCATTTTTAAAGTTAATCCATCGCACAGGCTGTTTATTTAGTTCATATGCCTCTCTGTAGACTTTTGGCTGTGTGATCAGCAGATTATAGATTCTTTTGATCACGCCACTCTGTACCTGATCTCGATAGACCAGCTTCTGAATACGGTATTTCATTCTTACCCCATCATGGTCTTCCAGAAAAACGCCGTGTTCATAATAATAAGGTGTGATTCCCACGACAAAAAACTGAACATTCTCCACCAGATAATCTACAATCTCCATATTCCGAACACCTTTCACATTTCTTTTTGCATCAAATAAGTGAAAATGGCTCAGTTCCGGTTCTTCTTTCGGATTTCGCTCAAACCGAAGAATATACTGTTCCAGTAATTTCTCAACTTCTTTCTGATTATCCAGTTTGCCAAGATACTCTTTCTCTTTGAGCAACTGCCAGCCTGCTTTTCCATCAAGACCAGCGTCTTTAAAAAATGTCAGTAACTTATCATTTACCCACTTCACCGTACAGGAAGCCACATAATGATAGGCACACTGACAGCTTCCAGTAAACTGAATAGCTCTCATTTCTTCTATAAAGGAATCTGCACTGAAATAATATCCGTCATCTTCCTGCACCAGACAAAGTGCCTGATAACCTGACATCACAATATTCAGTGCGATATCCTGATTGTCCACCAGAAAGATATAGGTCTGTGCTGTCCCTTCTGGATTGGTTTCCATATAATGCTTCAAAAACTTCTTGTTCAAACTTATCACTTCCTTTCAGGCAAAGAAAAAGACGCAAGCCACATTTCTATGACTCACGCCTTTCTCTGCACTTATTTACTTTACTGTGAACTCTGCAAAAAAGTTCCGATTTACAGTTGCAATTCGCTACGCACTGCGTATCCTTTTAGAACTTGCATTTAAACATAAATCAATTCCTTGAGAATAATCTCTTCCGCAATCGCTCTGTGTTGATTAGCAGCTCTTACCCATGCCATTTAATCTGCTTTTTTATCCGGCAGTGGTTCTTTTTCTTCCAGCTGCTTCAGGATCACTTCTTCCCGTTCTCTTGCTGCCTTATCTACTTCCAGAAGGTGTTCTCCAATTATATCCTGTAAAAGCATCACCTGATAGGTTGAATTTCGATGATTCTTCAGATAATCTCTGCGAAGAAAACCATACTTGCCAAGTTGCTCCATCTGTTCACCGGATTTATAGGTGAGATTCGGGATTAGATATCCATTTACATTTGTATACGTTAATTTCATTTTATTAGCACTCTCCATTTCTCATCATTTTTTGACCACAA
>ENA-OUQS01001076-OUQS01001076.1-human-metagenome-genome-assembly--contig:-NODE-1076-length-25458-cov-24.154942_pt1 | contig 25458 bp, 22 predicted proteins | sample MGYA00248463_ERZ548848 | MGnify/ENA primary metagenome ERZ548848 (study PRJEB26491, sample SAMN04978192) | human metagenome | host: Homo sapiens | study: EMG produced TPA metagenomics assembly of the... | reverse complement strand
CACCAGGCATGTGGCAACTGCGGTTACTACAAGGGCGAGGAAGTCATCAAGAAGGGCTAATTTGCGCAGAATTGGTGGCACATTGGTGTTATGTACAGAAGGGGAGGGCGCAATGCCTTCCCCTTCTTGCTTTGTCTTGAAAACGAAATTGTGAGGTGAAAGCATGGCCATCAGGATCGACCGCGTGGACGCGGGCAGCGAGGCGGAAGCCCTCGGCCTCGCCGGCGGCGACGAGCTGCTGAGCGTGGACGGCAACGAGCTGAACGACACGCTGGACTATGATTTTTATACCGACAGCAAGAGCTTCCACCTCAAAGCAAAGGTGGCGGACGGCATCCGGGAGTGGGACGTCCGGCGGGAAGAGCGCGGCCCCTTCGGCTGCGATTTTTCCACCTATCTGGGCGACCAGAAGCACTCCTGCTCCAACCACTGCATGTTCTGCTTCATCGACCAGCTGCCTCCGGGAATGCGTGAGAGCCTTTACTTCAAGGACGACGACGAGCGCCTGTCCTTTTTGTTCGGCAACTATATCACCATGACCAACATGCAGGACCACGAGATCGACCGCATCATCAAGATGCATATCTCGCCCATCAACATCTCGGTCCACACCACCAATCCCCAGCTCCGGGTGCGGATGCTGGCGAATAAACGGGGCGGCGAGGTGCTGAAGTACCTGCCCCGTCTGGTGGAGGGCGGCATCGCCGTCAACTGCCAGCTGGTGCTCTGCCGGGGCATCAACGACGGCGACGAGCTCCGCCGCACCCTCACCGACCTGCTGGAGCTGACCCCGATGGTGCAGAGCGTGGCGGCAGTCCCCTGCGGCGTGACGGATTACCGCCAGAACCTCTTCAAGCAGACGCCCTACGACGCCGAGACCAGCGCCGCCGTCATCGACATCATGGAAGAGTTCGGCGACGAGTGCAAGCGCCGCCACGGCAAGCGCATCATCTACCCCAGCGATGAGTGGTACCTCAAGGCCGGCCGCCCCATCCCGGAGCCGGAGTTCTATGAGGACTACGACCAGCTGGAAAACGGCGTGGGCATGATGAGCCTCTTCCGGGAGGAATTTCTGGCCGAGCTGGAAAAGCCCCACCGCATCTATGGCACCAAAAAGATGGATGTCGTCACCGGCACCATGGCCGCGCCCCTCATCACCGAGATGATGGACGAGCTGCGCCGCCAGTACCCCATGATAGAAGTAAAAGTGCATCCCATCAAAAACAACTTCTTCGGCGGCAACGTCGGCGTGGCGGGCCTCGTCACGGCGACGGACATCATCGCCCAGTGTGAGGGCCGGCTGTCCAGCGGCACCCTGGGCGTGCCTGCCGTGATGCTGCGGGAGGAGAAGGACACCTTCCTCGATGATATGACCATCGAGCAGCTGGGCCAGCGGCTCGGCGTAAAGGTGGAAGTCCTGCCCACCGGCGGCGGCGACGAGGCCAAGGCCCTGCTGCGCAGCGGTCTGCATATCGCCCGCCGGAGAAGACCGTAATTTTACCCCTTTTTGTGAAAGGAGGAACCCCCCTATGAGCAAACCGATCGTTGCTGTGGTGGGCCGCCCCAACGTGGGCAAGTCCACCCTGTTCAATAAGCTCTGCGGCCAGCGTCTGGCCATCGTGGAGGATACCCCGGGCATCACCCGCGACCGCATCTTCGCCAACTGCGAGTGGAGCGGCCACGAGTTCCTGCTGGTGGATACCGGCGGCATCGAGCCCAAGGCCACCGAGGGCATTCTGGCCCACATGCGCGAGCAGGCCCAGATCGCCATCGACACCGCCGACTGCATCATCATGGTGGTGGACGTGCGCAACGGCCTGACCGCCGCCGACGAGGACGTGGCCCATATGCTGCGCCGCAGCCACAAGCCCATCATCCTCGCCGTCAACAAATGCGACAACGTGGGCGAGACCCCCATGGAGCTCTACGAGTTCTATAACCTCGGCTTCGACGAAGTCATGCCCATTTCGTCCGTCCACGGCCACGGCACCGGCGACCTGCTGGACGCCGTCTGCGCCCACCTCGATTTCAGCGAGACCGTCGTGGAGGAAGACCGCATCCCCGTCGCCATCATCGGCCGCCCCAACGTGGGCAAGTCCAGCCTGACCAACCGCATCCTCGGGGAGAACCGAATGATCGTGGCCAACGAGGCCGGCACCACCCGCGACGCCATCGACACCCCCGTGGACAACGCTTACGGCAAGTTCATCTTCACCGATACCGCCGGTCTGCGCAAGCGCAGCAACATCACCGACGGCCTCGAGCGCTATATGGTCGTCCGCGCACTGGCCGCCGTCGAGCGCAGCCGCGTGGCCCTCATCCTCGTGGACGCCACCGTCGGCTTCACTGAGCAGGACAGCAAGGTGGCCGGTTACGCCCACGACCAGGGCAAAGCCTGCATCATCGTCGTCAACAAGTGGGACGCCGTGGAGGGCAAGGAGACCAACACCATGGAACTGCAGCGCCGGGGCTATGCCGAGTGCTTCAGCTTCATGGGCTACGCTCCCATCATCTTCATCTCGGCCCAGACCGGCTACAACGTCAACAAGCTGATGCAGCTCATCCGCGACGTGGACAGCCAGAACGGCGCCCGTGTGCCCACCGGTGTGCTGAATGAGATGCTGGCCCGTGCCACCGCTCGGATGCAGCCGCCCAGCGACAAGGGCCGCCGCCTGAAGATCTTCTACCTGACCCAGGCTTCCACCCGTCCGCCGACGTTCGTGGCCTTCGTCAACGCAAAGCACCTGTTCCACTTCAGCTATCAGCGGTATATCATCAACCAGATCCGCGAGAACTTCGGTCTGGAGCACACCCCCATCCGCCTTGTCGTGCGTGAGCGCGGCTCCGGCGAGGTGGGCGCGAAGGACGTATAAGGAAGGGAGACTGGTTCGATGACCGCATTTCTCATTGTGCTGGCGGTCGCTGCCGAAGCCTATCTGCTGGGCAGCGTGGACACCGGCATCCTCGTCAGCAAGTATCTGTACCATGACGACGTCCGCACCCACGGCTCGGGCGCTGCCGGTATGACCAACATGCTGCGCACCTTCGGCAAGAAGGCCGCTGCCCTCACGGCGGTGGGCGATGTGCTCAAGGGCGTCGTGGCCGTCTGCCTTGGCCGGTGGCTGTTCGGCCATCTGCCCGCCGACGCTGCCGTCTCGCCCTATCTGGGCGTCTACCTCGCCGCCGTCCTCGCCGTGGTGGGCCACTCCAAGCCCATCTACTTCGGCTTCAAGGGCGGCAAGGGTGTGCTGGTGGCTGCCGGTGCCATTCTGGCAGTCCAGCCGGTGCTGCTGCCGGTGCTGGCACTCATCTTCCTCGTCTGCCTGGTCCCCACCGGCATGGTGTCGCTGGGCAGCATCACCATGGCCGCGGCCTACCCGGTGCTGACGCTGGTGTACAGCCTCATGCGCGGCCTGCCGACCCGGGACGTGGTGGTCTGCACCGTCGGCGCTGCCATCATGGGCGGCATGGTCATCTGGATGCACCGTTCCAACATCCAGCGCATCCGGGACGGCAAGGAGTACCGTTTCGGCCAGAAGCACAAGAGCAACTAAGCATAAAAAAATGCCCCGCAGGCAGCTCTCGACGAGCGTCCTGCGGGGCATTTTACGTTGTCAGGCTCATTTCGGGTCTGCTTCCAGCAGCGTGTCGGTGTTGTCCTCGTACTTGGGGTCTTCGATGGCGACTTCAAGCTCCGTGTCGGTGTCGTTATGATGCAGGTGCTTGCGCAGCCGGGAGGCGAATTCTTCTGACGGGATGCCGCTCTGGCTGGGGGAAAGGTCGGGTGCGGGGTGGCCGTCGGGCAGATGAGCGCCGAAGGCCGGTACGAAGAAGAACCTCCGCACGATGAAGATGAGGGCGATGGCGCTCACGCTCAGCAGGTTCTCCATAGCGGATTCGTGACCCACCACCATGTGGCGGGCGATGGCGTAGAGCAGCACTTCGAGGCTGGAACCGGGGCTGTGCTTGGCCAGCATCTTGATGAACTCGATGCCGATGACGATGTCCAGCGCCCGCTGTAAGAAGATGCTCACCTCGACGTCGTTGCCGTCGAACAGCAGGCCGGGCATCCACTGCAGCAGCGGCACCATCGACAGCAGCAGGCCGATGAGGACGAGGCCGGACAACAGGATCTCGAGCAGGGTGGCTGCGCTGATGATCTTGTTGCGCAATTCGGCGCGGCTGTGGCTTTCAACACGGGAATTGGACATGGGCAGGGACCTCTCTTTCAAATTTGACCGGAAATCTTTTACAACAGTTTGATTCTATTGTAACAAAAGCGAAAAACGAAGTCAATTTCTCCGGCTGGGAAAGTTGGCCAGCATGAAAAACTGGAATCGAAGACAGACAAAAGGGGCCGTCCGCACTTGGAATAGAGTGCAGACGGCCCCTCTTTGTGCTGAAAAGGCGGCTTAGGCCTCAGCGATGGCTTCGATCTCGCAGAGCACGCCCTTGGGCAGGTCTTTCACGGCCACGCAGCTGCGGGCGGGCTTGGAGGTGAAATACCTGGCGTACACCTCGTTGAAAGCGGCAAAGTCGGCGATGTCGGCCAGGAAGCAGGTGGTCTTGACCACCTTGTCAAAGCCCACGCCGGCAGCTTCGAGGATAGCGCCCACATTGCGGCAGCTCTGGTCAGCCTGTGCGGCGATGCCCTCGGCGACTGCGCCGGTGGCGGGGTCTACCGGGATCTGGCCGGAGGTGAAGACGAGACCGCCCACGGTGTAGCCCTGAGAGTAGGGGCCGATGGCGCCGGGAGCTTTTTCGGTGCTGATGATGTTCATATCGATTACCTCACATATCATAAATAGGGGAGTCTCCCGCCAAAAGGGGAGCCGATGAAAAAAGTCTACCACCAACTGTCCCCGCCGTCAACGGCCAGCAGGGAACGGTCCCGGAATTTCCGGAAAAAGGGAATGTAAAATTATTTGGAAAAATCTGCGCAAATCATCTTGACAAGAAATAAACTTTTATGATAAAAATAGAGCATGAAAGTAACATTTTTGCAGAAAAACGCAGGCGCAGCGCAGGCAGGAAAGCCGGCTTTGCGCAGGCGCGTTTCTTTTTTGCAGAAAAAGCGAATTTCTGAACCCTCGGAAGGGGCAGAAAGGATAAGATATGTCGATTTTGGTAGATGATTCAAATAAAACAGCCTGCCGTGCAGCGGAGGCTGGACTGCAGCAGAAAAACTGTGCTGCGCTGGTGCGCCCGGCGGGTACGGGCAAGGGCTGCATCGTGTGGGAGCTGCTGGACGCCCACCCCGAGATGCGCGTGCTCTGGGTGGTGTCCTGCGCTGCCCGTCTGGAGCTGCGCCGCGCCCTGACAAAGCGGCTGGGCCGGACGCTGGGCGGCCGGGTGCGGCTGATGAGCTGCGAGCAGCTGGCCGTGCAGAATGCTCTGGGCTGGGTGGCGCTGGCTGAGTTCCGGCCCGGCCTGCTGGTACTGGACGGCTGGAGGGAGATGAGCGCAAAGGACTGGACCGACTGTGTCCAGCCGCTGTTCCGCCTCTGTCCGGGGGCAAAGCTGCTGGCTCTGGGGGAGCCGGACGCCCCGGGCGACAGCTGCCGCGCTGCCGAGGAGATGCTGGCCGACGCCATCGTGGAGCCGCTGGCGCTGGGCGGGGCGATGGCCGAGGGCCTGCTGCCCATGCCGGCCTCCTATACGGCTCTGCTCTGGCCGCTGGAAGATGCGATGGCCCGCCTCCGTGCTGAGGTGAAGAACCTCCATCTGCCGGGCTGCCCTGACCCAAACGCCGAGAAATATCAGGCTCTGAGCCTCGCCGTAGAAAAGCTTCCGCCGGTGGAACAGCTGCTGGCGCAGTGGCTCCCGGATGCTGCCGGGCGCTGCCTCGTCCTCTGCGAAGATGATGCAGCGGCGGCGCAGACCGCAGAGCAGGCCGAGAAGCTGTTTGGTGCAGGAACACATATTTATAAGGATGCAGAAGGCTTTGCGGCCGACGAAGCGGCCACTCTCCGGCTGCTGGTCTGTGCCAACGGCCCGGCGGTGCAGGCTCCTCTGGCCGGGATCTCGGGCGTGGTGCTGGTGCGCCGCAGCGCTGGACCGGCCGCATACCGGCAGATGCTGGCACGCGCCCTTGCAGCCTGCGGCAGTGTGCCGGTGGCAGAGCTGAGCGCGGCCTTTGAGGCGCTGACCTGTGTGCAGCAGCTGCGGAAGGAGTGCAGCGCGGCGGGAGCAGAAGCCTTCCCGCTGGAAGAACCTCTCTCTGCCTGCCGCCGGGCTTACCGGCAGCTCCGCCGCGCGCTGGATTCCGACTGGGAGCGCTATTATGCCGCCGCAAAGCAGATGACGGCAGAGGGAAAGACGCTGGACGTGCCTCGCTCCTACAGCTTTGGGGGCGTGGCCGTGGGCCGCTGGCTGGAAAACCAGCGCCTTGTCCGGGCCGGAAAGAAAAAGGGACGCCTCACCGCCGAGCAGGCCGCCCGGCTGGATAAGATCGGCATGAACTGGAAAAAGCGGCTCGAGCTGGCGTGGGAGAACGGCTGTGCTTCGGCCCGGCGGTACCGCGGCAGCCACAGCGACCTGCTGGTGCCGGTCCATTATAAGGATAAGGACGGCTTTGCGCTGGGCGAGTGGATCGTCTACAACCGCCAGCGCTATCTGAGCGGGAATCTGCCGTCAGACCGCGTCGAGCGCCTCGAGGCACTGGGCATGGTGTGGGACACCGGCAGCATCCTCTGGGAGAAGAGCTATGCCGCCGCCGTCCAGTATTATCTGGAAAATCACACGCTGGAAATTCCCGTCAAGTATGTCACGCCGGACGGCATGGCGCTGGGCGTCTGGCTGGGCAGTCAGCGTGCCGCTTATAAAGAAGGTGTGCTGACCGACGCCCAGATCGAAAAGCTGGAAGCGCTGGGAGTGGACTGGACGAACCGGAACGACCGCAAGTGGCAGACCGCCTACGAGGCCGCCGTGAAGTACCACGCCGCCCACGGGAACCTCGACGTCCCCACCGAGTACACCGACGAAGACGGCATCCTGCTGGGCAAGTGGGTGTCCCGCCAGCGGTACGCATGGCAGAACCCCGAGCGCAGCAGCGCCCGGGTGACGCCGGAGCGGAAAGCCCTGCTGGACGAGCTGGGCATGAACTGGGAAAAGACCGACTCGTGGCAGCACCGCTACGAGCTGGCCGTGGAATACAAAAAGGAGCACGGCAGTCTGGCCGTTCCGGCCCAGTACCGGACGGAGGACGGCATCTGGCTGGGCAGCTGGCTGTCCCGTCAGAAGCAGATGCTGCGGGAGGGCAAAAAGCTTTCCGCCAAGCGCCGCGCTGCCCTGAAAGAGCTGTTCAAGGGCGAAAAAGGCCGACGTCTCAGCGCCCCGGTGCCGCCCGCGTACAGCGTGCGGGAGCAGAACTGGCTGGACAACTACCAGAGCGCCAGGCTCTACGCCGAGAAGAAGGGCAGCCTCCTCGTGCCTGCCGGATACGTGGACGAGAACGGCTTCCGTCTGGGCGTCTGGATCTCGAACCTCCGGGCTGCCCGCAAGGCCCGGCCCGGCTCGTTCCAGGTGACGCCGGAGCATATCGCCCTGCTGGACGCCATCGGGATGCAGTGGGACGCCCGGGAGGCTAAGTGGGCCGGGGCGTTCCGCCGTGCCGAAGAGTACTGCGCCGCCCACGGCGATCTGCTGGTGCCGGTGAACTATAAGACCGAAGACGGCTTCTGCCTCGGCGACTGGGTCCGCCGGATGCGCGAAAACTACGCCTGTGCCGAGAAAAAGCTGACGGCGGAGCGCATCGCAAAGCTCGAAGCGCTGGGCATGGTCTGGACCGTGCCGCAGGAGGGCTGAGATATTGCATTTTAGGGCGGAGTGTGGTATACTTCACCTCGTCTGAATAGAAAACAGCAGGTGCCTGCCGCCGGGGCTTCGTCCCCGGCCGGGAGGGTAAAAGGGAAGCGGGTGCGAGTCCCGCGCGATCTCGTCACTGTGATAAGGGAGTCCGCTGCCTTGGCGCTCAGCGCCGGTCACTGGAGGCTTTGCCTCTGGGAAGGCGGCAGCGGGCGGTGAGCTTTCAGTCAGGAAACCTGCCCGCTGTTGGTACAGGAGCGTCCGGCTCCGGATCACGAGGAATTGGTCGTACCAAAAAGCCCGAACGTTCAAAGGGTCTTTTTGCTGTGCCTTCCGCGCGGTGAAAAGGCTCTTTTTTCGTTTGAGCTGGCCCCCGTTTCGTACCCTTTCTATCGGAAACGTACATTCCACACAACAGAAAGGACTCAAACAATGCGTAAGGCAACCAACAAGAACTGGCAGCGCGTCACCGCCGCTGCCGCCGCACTGGCCCTGTGTGCCGGTGTCCTCACCGGCTGCGGTGCATCTTCTTCCACTGCCGCCGGCAGCACCGCCGCAAGCTCTGCCGCTGCCAGCGAAGTGAGCAGCGAGGAGGCAGATGAAGTGGCAGCAAAGAATGTGGCAGACCTCATCGACGCCATCTATGTGCAGGAGCGCAACGAGAATACCGACGCGCAGTGTGAGGCTGCAAAGGCAGCATGGGACGCTCTGACCGACGCTCAGAAGGAGATGGTCGAGGGTGAAGAGGCTGACCCCGATTACTTTGGCCGCGACACCGGCGACGCCTCTAAGGACGACGCCCGCAACCAGGACAACATCGGCGACAAGGAGATCCTGGTCGTCAGCTTCGGCACCTCCTTCAACGACAGCCGCGCAGCGGACATCAAGGGCATCGAGGACGCCATCCAGGCCGCATATCCCGACTGGTCTGTCCGCCGTGCCTTCACCGCACAGATCATCATCAACCATGTTCAGGCCCGTGACGGTGAGAAGATCGACAACATGGAGCAGGCTCTGGAGCGCGCTGTTGCCAACGGCGTGAAGAATCTGGTCGTCCAGCCCACCCATCTGATGCACGGCGCTGAGTACGACGAGATGATGGAGATGGTGGACAGCTACCGCGACAAGTTCGAGTCCGTCGCCATCGCCGAGCCTCTGCTGGGCGAGGTGGGCAGCGATGCCACCGTCATCAACGCCGACAAGGAAGCTGTCGCCAAGGCCATCACCGCCGAGGCCGTCAAGACCGCCGGTTTCGACAGTCTGGACGCCGCTGCTGAGGACGGCACCGCTTTCGTCTTTATGGGCCACGGCACCTCTCACACCGCAAAGGTGAGCTACAGCCAGATGCAGTCTCAGATGAACGCTCTGGGCTACAAGAATGTCTTCATCGGCACCGTCGAGGGCGAGCCGGAGGAGACTGCCTGCGAGAACGTCATCGAAGCTGTCAAGGCCGCCGGTTACACCAAGGTCGTCCTGCGTCCCCTGATGGTCGTTGCAGGCGACCACGCCAACAACGATATGGCTGGCGACGACGAGGATTCCTGGAAGAGCCAGTTTGAGGCCTCCGGCGAATTCGATTCTGTCGATTGCCAGATCGCCGGTCTGGGCGAGGTCGCTGACATCCAGCAGCTCTACGTCGCACACACCAAGGCCGCTGTCGATTCCCTGAACGGTTGAGCATAAGTTTATGATTGCCCGGAAAGGAGTGCCTTTTCGGGCAATTTCTTTTTCGGCCTGCTTTGAATTCGGGCCATTGCGTGTTATAATCTTTTCTGTAAAATAGATACTTCGAGGTATATCATCATGAAACTGAACCATAAATTTGCTCTTCTGCTGGCCGGCGCTGTGCTGGCTGGTTCTCTCACCGGCTGCGGCGCATCCAGCGCCCCGGCCAGCTCTGCCGCTTCCTCCGAGGCTGCGGCTTCCTCTGCCGTGAGCGAGGCAGCTTCCGAACCGGCGGCAGAGGCCGCTCTGCCCGACGGCGTCTACACCGCCGACTTTGACACCGACAGCTCCATGTTCCATGCCAACGAGGCCAATGACGGCAAGGGGACCCTGACCGTGAAGGACGGTCAGATGACCTTCCACGTCAGCCTCGCCTCCAAGAAGATCGTCAACCTCTACGTCGGCATGGCCGCTGACGCCGAGGCCCACGAGGGGGACTGGCTCCAGCCCACCACCGACACCGTCACCTACTCCGACGGCCTGTCCGATGAGGTCTACGGCTTTGACATCCCGGTGGAGGCTCTGGACGAGGACTTCCAGCTGGCCATCCTCGGCACCAAGGGCAAGTGGTACGACCATACCGTCCGTGTCGCCAACGCCCAGCCTGCTGCGGCGGAAGCACCTGCCGACGGCACCTACACCTGTGACGTGACCCTCGAGGGCGGCTCCGGCCGCGCTACCGTGGAAAGCCCTGCGGCCCTGACCGTGGCCGACGGCAGGATGACCGCCACCATCGTCTGGTCCAGCCCCAACTACGACTATATGCTGGTGGACGGCGAGAAGTATCTGCCCACCAACACCGAGGGCAACTCTACCTTCGAGATCCCCGTCACTGCCCTCGACACCCCGCTGGATGTGGTGGGCGATACCGTCGCCATGAGCACCCCGCATGAGATCGAGTATACGCTGACCTTCGCCTCTGCATCCCTGATCGAGGCAAAGTAACGATGAAACGCCGAAATTTCCTGAAAGCCCTGCCTGCCGCCGCCCTCACCCTTGCGGGCTGCGGGCAGAACAAGACTGCCCCGGCCAATACAGCATCCCTCGTGTTCGACCACAGCTATCCGCTGGACTATGCCACCCAGTTTTCCGCCGACTGCTATGAGGGCGGCTATGTGATGATCGACATCCCGGACGCCGGGCGGTTCCTCGTCGTCCCTGAAGGGGCAGCCGAGGTGGACGACCTGCCCGAGGACGTCGTGGTGCTGCGCCAGCCGCTGGATCATATTTATCTCGTCTCCACCTCGGTGATGGACCTCTTCGTCCATCTGGACGCCCTGGACAGCATCGCCCTCTCCGGCACGAAGGCCGAGGGCTGGTATGTGGAAGAGGCCAGACAGGCCATGCAGGAGGGCCGCATCGCCTATGCGGGCAAGTACAGCGCCCCGGACTATGAGCGCATCCTTGCCGCCGGCTGCACCCTCGCCATCGAGAACACCATGGTGCTCCACGACCCCGAGGTCAAGGAGCAGCTGGAAAAGTTCGGCGTGCCGGTCCTCGTGGAGCGCTCGAGCTACGAGAGCGGCCCGCTGGCCCGGATGGAGTGGCTCAAGCTCTACGGCATCCTGCTGAATAAGACTGAGATGGCGGAAGAGGTCTTCCGCCAGAAGGTCGAGCAGGTGGCCCCCATCCTCGAGCAGGAGAACACGGGCAAGACCGCGGCCTTCTTCTCCATCACCACGAATAACCTCATCACCGTCCGCCGCACCAGCGACTATGTGGCCCAGATGGTGGGGATGGCCGGCGGCGTCTACATCTTCGACGACCTCGAGGGGGAGACGTCGGCCCAGTCCACCATCAAACTGCCGCTGGAGACCTTCTATGCCCGGGCCAAAGACGCCGACGTCCTCATCTACAACAGCACCATCGAGGGCGTGATGGAGACCCGTGACCAGCTCATCGAAAAATGTCCGATGCTGGCGGATTTCAAGGCCGTCCAGTCCGGCGACTGCTGGTGTACGGCCCAGAGCCTCTTCCAGCAGAGCATGGAGCTGGCCGACCTCATCTCGGATATGAACCTCGTCTTCACCGAGGGCTCGCCCGACCCGGCGTCCCTCCGTTTCTTACAGCGCATCGTATAAAAAGGAGCTTTGTCATGACCACCACCCGCCGCCTCAGCCTCGCGTACCTCGCCCTCACGGCGGGGGTCGCGGTGCTGTTTGCACTCAACCTGTTCTGGGGCAGTGTGTCCCTGACGCCCGGCGCGGTGGCGGCGGCTCTGCTGGGCCGGGGCGAAGATGCGCTGGCCGTGGGCATCGTGCTCCAGCTCCGTCTGCCCCGGGCGGTCATGGTCGTGCTGCTGGGCGCGGCCCTCTCGGCGGCGGGCTACCTCCTGCAGACCTTCTTCGCCAACCCCATCGCCGGCCCCTTCGTCATGGGCGTGTCCAGCGGCGCAAAGCTGGCGGTGGCCCTGACGATGGTGGTGTTCTTACAGCAGGGGCTACTCACCGGCTCGGCCACCCTCATCATCGCCGCTTTTGCAGGCTCGATGGCGGCTATGGCCTTTGTGCTGGTGGTGGCCCGGCGGGTGCCGCGGATGAGCATCCTCGTCATCTGCGGCATCATGATCGGTTATATCTGTTCGGCTGTCACCGACATCGTGGTGACCTTCGCGCAGGACTCCAACATCGTCAATCTCCACAACTGGTCGATGGGCAGCTTTTCCGGCATGACCTGGGCCAACGTGGGTGCAGCAGCCTGCGTGGTGCTGCCCGCGCTGGCGGCGGCGTTCCTGCTCTCGAAGCCCATGGCGGCCTACCAGATGGGCGAGAGCTACGCCAGGAGCGTCGGCGTACCGGTGCGGGCCTTCTCGACGGCCCTCGTGCTGCTTTCCAGCCTGCTTTCCGCCTGCGTGACAGCCTTTGCAGGCCCCATCTCCTTTGTGGGCATCGCGGTGCCGCATCTGGTCAAGAACCTGCTGGGCAGTGCAAAGCCCCTTTATGTCCTGCCGGGCTGCTGTCTGGGCGGGGCAGCGTTCTGCCTGCTCTGCGACCTCATCGCCCGCAGCCTGTTCGCGCCCACTGAGCTGTCCATCAGCTCGGTGACGGCGGTTTTCGGTGCGCCGGTGGTCATCTGGCTGCTGGTGCGCCGCCAGACACAGGAGGGTCGGGAATGAGCGATCCGAAATTCTATTGCCGCGCCGAGGACCTTGCCATCGGCTACGGCAAAACGCCCCTGATGGAGCACATCGGCCTCGGCGTCGAGAAGGGGACCATCCTCACCCTCATCGGCCCCAACGGCGCGGGAAAATCCACCCTGCTCAAGACGCTGGCAGCGCAGCTGGCCCCCCAGGGGGGCGCTGTCCTGCTGGACGGCAAAAATCTCGCGGACTACTCCGGCCCGGAGCGCGCCCGCAAAATGGCCTTGATGGTGCCCCACACCCGCCGCACCGAGCTGACCACCTGCTTCGAGATGGCGTCCGCCGGGCGCTACCCCTACACGGGGCGGCTGGGCGTCCTCTCGGCGGAAGATAAGCGCCAGGTCCACGCCGCGCTGGCCCTCGTGGGGGCCGAGGCGCTGGCGGGCCGGGACTTCAACCGCATCAGCGACGGCCAGCGCCAGCGCGTCCTGCTGGCCCGGGCCATCTGCCAGCAGCCGGAGCTGATATTATTGGACGAGCCTACGTCCTTCCTTGACATCAAGGGAAAGGCCGAATTGCTGGCCATCCTGAAAAGCCTCGCCCGGGACAAGAAGATGGCCGTCATCCTGAGCCTCCACGAGCTGGAGCTGGCGCAGAAAGTTTCCGACAAGGTCGTCTGCGTCTCGGCGGCGGGCGTCTCGGACGTCATGACGCCGGAAAAGGCCTTTGCCCGGGAAAACATCTGCAAAATTTATGCTCTGACCGATGAGCAGTACGCATTCCTCTACGGCGAAGAAAAAGCGCCGGAGGAAAAGCGCCCGCTCTTTGAGCACTACGTCCGCAGCGGCCAGAAGCTCCTGCGCTGCGGCTATACCACCGGCACCTGTGCGGCGCTGGGCGCGGCGGGCGCGGCACGGTTGCTGCTCACCGGCCGCACCCCCGAGACGGTGGCCCTCCGCACCCCGAAGGGCATCGTGGTGGAGGTGGAGCCCATCTTCTGCCGCCTGTCCGGCGAGGGGGCCGAGTGCGCCATCCGGAAGGACGGCGGCGACGATGTGGACGTGACCACCGGTCTGCCGGTCATCGCCAGTGTCGCCCTCCGGCCCGAGCTGTCCGGCGAGGTGCGCATCCACGGCGGTGAGGGCGTGGGCCGGGTGACAAGGCCCGGTCTCGACCAGCCCGTGGGCGAAGCTGCCATCAACCACGTCCCCCGGGCCATGATAAAGGAAGCGCTGGAAAAAGAGGCCGAATCTGCCGGGTACGCGGGCGGCTTTGACGTCACCATCTCCATCGAGGGCGGGGCCGAAACGGCGAAGCGCACCTTCAACCCCCACATGGGCGTGGAAGGGGGACTCAGCGTTCTCGGCACCAGCGGCATCGTCGAGCCCATGAGCCAGCAGGCCATCCTCGACACCATCCAGCTGGAAATGGGGCAGGCGGCGCTCCGGGCGGTCAGCCCCCGGCGGCTCATCCTCGCCCCGGGCAACTACGGCCTCGACTATCTCCACGAAAAGATGCCCGCCCTGAAGAATATCCCGGTGGTCAAGACCTCGAACTTCATCGGGGATACGATGGATATGGCGGCGGCATCCCACTTCGAAGAGGTGGTGCTGGTGGGCCACATCGGCAAGCTGGTCAAACTGGCGGGCGGCGTCATGAACACCCACTCCCGCACGGCCGACTGCCGCACCGAGCTGCTCTGCGCCCACGCCGCCCTCTGCGGCGCGTCCCGGGACGTCTGCGCGGCCCTGATGGACGCGGCCACCACCGACGCCTGCATGGAGATCTTAGACAAAGCAGAGATGAGAGAGCCGGTGCTGTCCAGCCTGCTGGACGCCATCCAGCTCCACCTCGACCGCCGCGCCGCCGGGGCGTTCCGGGTGGGCGCGGTGCTCTTCTCGAACCAATACGGCCCGCTGGGCCAGACCAAGACTGCAAAGGAGCTGCTGGACGAATGGAAAAACGGATAGGCACTTTTTACGGCGTCAGCGTCGGCCCGGGCGACCCGGAGCTCATGACCCTGCAGGCTGTCCGCCGCCTCGAAAACTGCCCGGTCATCGCCGCACCCCAGACCCCGAAGGGCGGGATGCTGGCGCTGGACATCGCAAAAGGTGCGGTGGATCTGAGCGGCAAGACCATCCTGCCGCTGCGCTTCGCCATGAGCCTTGACCCGGCGGTGCAGAAAGCCGCCCACATCGAGGCGGCCCGGGCCGTGAAAGAATATCTCGACGCCGGGCAGGATGTCGCCATGCTCAACCTCGGCGACGTGTCCGTCTACGCCACGTTCGGTTATTTACAGGAGATCCTGGAGGCCGAGGGCTGCAAGACCGTGATGCTCCCCGGCGTGACGAGCTTCTGTGCCGCTGCGGCCCGGCTGGGCCAGTCCCTGACGGGCGGCATGGAGCAGCCGCTGACCATCGCCCCGGGACGCTGCGCCGCTGAGGTGCTGGCCGCACCGGGCGCGAAAGTGCTGATGAAATCGGGCCGTCAGCTGCCCGAGACGCTGGCCGCGCTGGCCGACGCCGGGCTTCTGAGCCGGAGCGCGATGGTCTGTAACTGCGGCCTGCCGAACGAGGAGGTCTGGCCCGATCTGACCGATTACGACCCGGCCCGGTCGGCGGGCTATTTCGCAACGATTTTGGTGAAGGAGGGGTAAGATATGGTCCATTTTGTAGGAGCCGGGCCGGGTGCGCCCGACCTCATCACTCGGCGGGGCGCGGCCCTGCTGGCCGATGCCGACTGCATCATCTACGCGGGCAGTCTCGTCAACCCGGCCCTGCTGGGGCTGGCGAAGCCCGGCTGTGCCATCTATAACAGCGCGGAAATGACGCTGGAACAGGTGCTGGACACCATCCGTGCCGCCGAAAAGGCCGGAGGCACCACGGTCCGCCTCCACACCGGCGACCCCTGCCTCTACGGGGCCATCCGGGAGCAGATGGACGCGCTGGACGCCGACGGCATCCCTTATGACGACACCCCGGGCGTGTCCAGCTTCTGCGGCGCGGCGGCGGCGCTCTGTGCCGAGTACACCCTGCCCAACGTGAGCCAGACCGTCATCATCACCCGGATGGAGGGCCGCACTCCTGTTCCTGAGGCCGAACAGCTGGAAAAGCTGGCCGCTCACGGGGCTACCATGGTCATCTTCCTCTCCATCGGGCTGGTGGACAAAGTCCAGCAGGCCCTTCTCGAGAGCGGCGGCTACCGCCCCGGCACCCCTGCCGCTGTGGTCTATAAGGCCACCTGGCCCGAGCAGAAGGTGGTGCGCTGTACCGTCTCCACACTGGCCGAGGAGACCCGCAAAAACGGCATCACAAAGACCGCCCTCATCGTCGTGGGCGACTTTCTGGGCGAAAATTACGAGCGCAGCAAGCTCTATGACCCCGCCTTTACCACCGAGTTCCGGCAGGGGACGGAGGCCGGGCAGTGAGCCGGGCATATCTGGCCTTCACCGCAAAGGGCGAAGCGCTGGCCCGTCGGCTGGCGGAAGCTCTGCCCGGCAGCGTGAGCCGCTGCGGCGGAGACGTGACCCTGAAAGGCTGGACGGCGGAGCGTTTTGCACAGGACGAGGCCCTGATTTTTGTGGGAGCTGTGGGCATCGCGGTGCGGGCCATCGCGCCCCACTGCAGGAGCAAGGCCGCCGACCCGGCGGTGGTGGTGGTGGACGAGGGCGGGAACTTCGCCGTGCCGCTCCTGTCGGGCCATCTGGGCGGTGCCAACGCGCTGGCCCGGGCGCTGGCAAAAGCGTGCGGCGCGGTGCCGGTCATCACGACGGCCACCGACGTCAACGGCCTCTTCGCCGTGGACCTCTGGGCCAAGGCCCAGAACTGCGCTGTCCTTGAGCCGGAGCGCATCAAGCGCGTCAGCGGCGCCCTGCTGGCCGGGCAGACGGTCCGGTACTGGTCGCCGTGGCCGGTGGCGGGGGAGACCCCCGCCGGAGTGAAAAAGGCTGACCCACCCGAAGCCGCCGACTTCGCCCTGACCCTCACGCCGCAGGGCGAGGCGCTCCACCTCGTCCCCCGCATCGGGGTGCTGGGGGTGGGGTGCCGCCGCGGCACGACGGCCCGCCAGCTGGAAGAAGCCTTCGCGGCGTTCTGTGCCGCGTCCGACCTCAGCCCGGCGGCGGTCTGCGCCGCCGCCAGCATCGACCTGAAAAAAGATGAGCCGGGGCTTGCAGCGTTCTGCAAAGCCCACGGCTGGCCCATCACGTTCTATCCGGCCGACGAACTGCGGGCCGTGCCGGGACAGTTCACCCCGTCGGCCTTTGTGGCAAGTGTCACCGGCGTGGACAACGTCTGTGAGCGCTCGGCGGTAAAAGCCTCGGGCGGGACGCTCCTTCTGCCCAAAACGGCAGGCGGCGGCGTGACGCTGGCGCTGGCCGTCCGCCCCTTTGCACCCGATTGGAGGACAGAGCAATGAGTGAGAGTAAAAAGACCGTGTTCGTCGTGGGGCTTGGCCCCGGCGGCGGACAGTTTCTGACCGTGCAGGCGCAGAGCGCCTTGCAGCAGGCCGAGGTGTTGTGCGGCTATACGGTCTACATCGACCTTGTGCGCCCCCTCTACCCGGAAAAAGAGTGCTACACCACCGGCATGACCCGGGAGATCGACCGCTGCCGCTGGGCGCTGGATACCGCCCGGGCGGGCCGGGACGTGGCGCTGGTCTGCTCCGGCGACGCCGGGGTCTACGGCATGGCCAGCCCGCTGCTGGAGCTGGCCGAAGAGTACCCGGACGTCAACGTGGAGGTCGTCCCCGGCCTGACCGCCGCCCTCAGCGGCGGCGCGGTGCTGGGTGCGCCGCTGGCCCACGATTTCTGCGTCATCTCGCTGTCGGACCGCCTCACGCCGTGGGAGGTCATCGAAAAGCGGCTGGCCTGCGCCGCTCAGGGCGATTTCGCGCTGGCGCTGTACAATCCCTCGTCCAAGGGCCGCCCGGACTATCTGCGCCGGGCTGTGGACATCCTGCTGGCGAACGGCAAAGCCCCGGACACCCTCTGCGGCTCTGTGCGGAACATTGGCCGGGAAGGGCAGGAAAAGCACATCCTGCCCCTCAGCCAGCTCCGGGACACCGAGGTGGATATGTTCACCACCGTCTTTGTGGGCAACGCCGCCACCCGCGCGCTGAGCGGGCGGATGGTCACGCCGCGGGGGTACCGCCGATGAACGTCGTCGTTTTCAGCGGCACCACCGAGGGGCGGGAGCTTTCCCGCCAGCTGGCGGCGCTGGGCATCGAAGTCACCGTCAGCGTGGCCACCCCGCTGGGGCAGGAAGAGCAGGGGAGCGCCCCCGGCGTCACCGTCCGGTGCGGGCGGCTCCTGCCCGATGAGATGGCCGCGCTCTTAGGGGATGCCGCCCTCTGCATCGACGCCACCCACCCTTACGCAGTGGAGGCGACCAAAAACATCAAAGCAGCGGCAGAGAAGGCCGGGGTAGGATACCTCCGCCTGCTGCGCCCGGCCAGTCCGCTGCCGGAAAACTGTCTCGTCTTTGAGAGCGCAAAGCAGGCGGCAGAAGCGCTGGCTGCAGAAGAGGGGAATCTTCTGCTGGCCACCGGGGCCAAGGAGCTGGCGCAGTTCGCGGCCATCCCGCCCGAGCGGCTCTACCCCCGCGTCCTGCCCACGCTGGAAAGCATCGCGGCCTGCGAGGCGGCGAACATCCCCCACCGCAACATCATCGCCATGCAGGGCCCCTTCAGCTTTGCCCTCAATCAGGCCATGATGGAGCAGTTCCATATCCGCTGGCTCGTCACAAAGGACGGCGGCGCAGCCGGAGGCTTCGACGAAAAAGCCGCCGCTGCCTTTGCCGCCGGGGCGCAGCTGGTGGTCATCCGCCGCCCGCCCGAGCAGGGCGAGACGGCTTCCGAGGTGCTGAAACGCTGCAAGGAGATGATAAGATGAATGTGACACTCATCGGCATGGGCTCCGGTCAGCCGGAGAACCTGACCCTTCAGGGCCTGGCCGCACTGCGGCAGGCCGACCTCATCCTGGGCGCACGGCGTCTGCTGGCAGTTCTGCCTGCCGGCTGCACCGAGAACCGCGCCGCCGCCTACCGCCCCGACGAGGTGGCAGAGCTGCTGCAGACTTCCGGCGCAGAGAACGCCGTGCTGGTCTACAGCGGCGACACCGGCTTTTACTCCGGCGCGTCCTCCATGATGGAAAAGCTGGAGGCCCTCGGCGTCCGCGCCCGGGTGCTGCCCGGCCTTTCCAGCATCCAGCTGCTGGCGGCGGCGCTGGGCCGTCCGTGGCAGGGGTGGAACCTTGTTTCGGCCCATGGCCGCACCTGCGACCCGGTGGCCGAGTGTATGCAGGGCAGACCCACCTTCTTCCTCACTGGCGGCAGCGAAGACCCCGCCACCCTCTGCGCCCAGCTGGCGGCAGAGGGCTTCGGGGACGTGCAGGCTGTTGTGGGCCAGTGCCTCGGCACGCCGGAAGAAAAGCTCTTCCGCGGCAGCGTCAAAGAGCTGGCCGCAGGCCGGTTCAACAGCCTGAGCGTCCTTCTCGTGGAGGCGGCGGAGGTGCTGCCCCGCCGCGCCCCGGGCCTGCCGGACGAAGCCTTCGAGCGGGGCGACGTCCCCATGACCAAGCAGGAAGTCCGGGCCGCTGTGCTGGCGAAGCTGGCCGTCCGCCCGGAAGACATCCTGTGGGACGTGGGGGCCGGGACGGGCAGCGTCAGCGTGGAGCTGGCATTGGCCGCGCCCCGGGGCCGGGTCTACGCGGTGGAGTGCAGGCCGGAGGGCTGTGCGCTCATCAAAGCCAACCGCGAAAAATTCAGGACCCGGAACCTCGTCCTCGTGGAGGGGCTTGCCCCCGCCGCCCTTTCGGACCTGCCCGCGCCGGACGCTGTCTTCATCGGCGGCAGCAAGGGCAGCCTTGCCGCCATCGTGGACGCAGCGCTGGATAAGAACCCCGACGCCCGCATCTGCGTGTCGGCCATCGCCCTCGAGACCCTTTCGGCGGCGGTGGCCGCGCTGACGGCCAAAGGCCGGAATGTGCAGGTGAGCCAGATCGCCGTCAGCCGGGCAAAAGCCGTGGGAGGGCTGCACCTCATGATGGCCCAAAACCCCATCTACCTCATCACAGGAGAATGACATGATACAGTTTCTGCTGGCGGCGCCCCGCTCGGGCAGCGGCAAGACCACCATGACCTGCGCCCTGCTCATGGCGCTGAAGCGGCGGGGCTGTGCGCCCTGCGCCTTCAAGAGCGGGCCGGACTACATCGACCCCATGTTCCACCGGGCCGTGCTGGGGGTGGAGAGCCGCAGCCTCGACCTCTTTTTCTCTGCGCCCGAGACGGTGCGCGCCCTCTACGCGAAGGGTGCCGCCGGACACGGTGCGGCGGTGTGCGAGGGGGCCATGGGCTTTTACGACGGCCTCGGGGGCGTCAGCGACAGGGCCAGCGCGTGGCATCTGGCCGACACGCTGGACCTGCCGGTGCTGCTGGTGGTGGAGCCGAAAGGTCAGAGCCTGACGCTGGCCGCAGAGCTGAAGGGACTCGTAAACTTCCGCACCCCCAGTCACATCGCAGGCATCCTGCTGAACAACTGCACGGCCCGGATGCACGCTCTGCTGGCCCCGATGCTGGAAAAAGAGACGGGCCTGCCGGTGCTGGGCTTTCTGCCGAAACTCCCGGAGGCCGTCATCGGTTCCCGCCATCTGGGCCTCTATACGGCAGCGGAAGTGGAAAATTTACAGCAGAAGCTGGCCCTTCTGGCCGACGCGGCGGAGGAGCACATCGACTGGCCCCGTCTGCTGGCCCTCTGCGAAAAGGAGCCGCCCGCCCTGCCGGAAAAAGCCCCCCAGCCTCCGGCCCGCGTCCGCATTGCCGTGGCGCAGGACGAGGCGTTCTGCTTTACCTACGCCGAGACGCTGGAGGCCTTCCGGGACGCCGGGGCAGAGGTGGTCTTTTTCAGCCCCCTCCGCGACACGGCTCTGCCGGAAAACATCGGCGGGCTGTATCTGCCCGGCGGCTACCCGGAACTTCACGCAAGAGAATTGAGTGAAAATACCTCGCTTCTGCGCGAGATAAAGCAAAAAATCGAGTCCGGTCTGCCCACGGCGGCCGAGTGCGGAGGCTTCCTCTATCTGGGGCAGAGCCTCACGGACGCCGAGGGGCAGAGCTGGCCGATGGCGGGCGTTCTGCCGGGCGAAGCAAAAGATGCCGGACGTCTCGTCCGCTTCGGCTACGCCGCGCTGAGCGCAGACTCGGACAGTATGCTCTTCCGGGCCGGGGAGAGCTTTCCCATCCACGAATTCCACCACTGGGATTCCACCGCCAACGGCGCGGCTCTCGCGGCAAAAAAGCCGGTGGGCGGCGCAGAGTGGCGGTGCGGATTTGTAAACGAGCATTTCTATGCGGGCTTCCCGCATTTGTACTGGGCGGGTACGCCCCTGCCGCAGCGCTTTGCCGCCGCGGCTGAAAATTACAGGAGAGACCATGACTGAGACAGAACTCGCCGCCCTCTGTGCGGCCATCACGCCGCCGGACGAAGCCGCCCGGGCGGCGGCGCACGCCCACTGGGCCAGCCTTGCAAAGCCGCTGGGCGGGCTGGGCGGATTGGAAACGACCATCGAGGACGCCGCCGCCCTCACCGGCAGCGCAAAGCTGGATATTTCCCGCCGGGCGGTGCTGGTGCTCTGCGCCGATAACGGTGTGGTGGCCCAGGGCGTCAGCCAGACCGACAGCAGCGTGACCCGCGCCGTGGCTGAGAACCTTGCCGCCCGCCGCACCAGCGTCTGCCGGATGGCACAGACCGCCCGGTGCGAGGTGGTGCCGGTGGATATGGGCATCGCGGGCGAACCGGTCCCGGGCGTCCTCGACTGCCGCATCGCCCCCGGCACAGCGGACTTCACCCTCGGCCCGGCTATGAGCAGGGCTGAGGCTGTGGAGGCCATCGGCAGGGGCATCCGGCTGGTGCAGGAGCAGAAGAAAGCGGGCGTCGGCCTGCTGGCCACCGGTGAGATGGGCATTGGCAACACCACGACGTCCAGCGCCGTGGCCGCTGTGCTGCTGGGCCAGCCCGTCGAAGTGATGACGGGCCGGGGCGCGGGCCTTTCGGACGAGGGTCTTGCCCGGAAGATCGACGCCATCCATCGCGGCATCGCAAAAAATCAGCCCGACTCTGCCGACGCACTGGACGTGCTGGCAAAGCTGGGCGGTTTCGATATTGCCGGGCTCTGCGGCGTCTTCCTCGGCGGTGCGCTGGAAGGTGTGCCGGTGCTGGCCGACGGCTTCATCAGCTGTGTGGCGGCGCTCTGCGCTGTCCGGTTCTGCCCGGCAGCGGCCAAGGCTGTTTTTGCAAGCCACTGCTCCACCGAGCCGGCCGCAAAACTGGTGCTGGACGCTCTGAACAAAAAAGCCCTCATCACGGCGGGCCTGCATCTGGGCGAAGGCACCGGCGCGGTGGCCGCCATCCCGCTGTGGGATATGGCGCTGGCCGTTTACGATGGCTGTTATTCCTTTGAAGAGGGCGGCATCGAAGCTTACACGCCGCAGGGGGGTGCGGGATGCTGACGCTGGTGCTCGGCGGCGCGGCCAGCGGCAAGAGCGCCTGCGCCGAGAGCCTTGTGCTCAAGACCGGCCTGCCCCGCTATTACCTCGCCACCATGCAGGTCTGGGATGCCGAGTGCGCCGCCCGGGTGGAAAAGCACCGGAAAATGCGGGCGCAAAAGCAGTTCGAAACGCTGGAATGCCCGCTCCACCTCGACCGTCTGGCTCTGCCCGGCCGGGGGACCGTCCTGCTGGAAGACCTCGGCAACCTCGTCGCCAACGAGCTTTACAGCCCCGGCGGGGCAGGAAAGCACACCGCCGAGGCCGTTTTGGCCGGGCTGGAACGCCTCGCCGCCGGGTGTGACGAGCTTATCGTCGTATCGAACGAGGTGTTCAGCGGCGGTGCCGACTACGCAGGCGACACCGACCAGTATCTGCTGGCGCTGGCGCAGGTGAACAACGCCTTCGCCGCCCGGGCAGACAACGTCTGCCGGGTGGTCTGCGGCCTGCCGGTGTACTACAAAGGGGGAGAAAAGCTGTGACTGTTTTGCAGACCATCGCGGTGGCCTTTGCGATGTTTTCGGCCCTGCCGGTGCCGCAGTTCGAGTGGAACGAAAAAAATATGCGGTACGCCATGTGCGCTTTCCCCCTCATCGGGCTGGTGTGCGGCGGGCTGTGGTGCCTCTGCGGCGTCCTGCCCCTGCCGGGGCTGGCCCGGGCGGCGGCGTTCTGCCTCGTGCCGGTGGCCGTCACCGGCGGCATCCATCTCGACGGCTATGCCGACACTTCGGACGCCCTCTCGAGCTACGGCGACCGGGAAAAAAAGCTTGAGATCCTGAAAGACTCCCACTGTGGGGCCTTCGCTGTCATCCGGCTGTGCTGCTACTTTGTGGCCTACTTCGGCCTCTGCGGCAGTGTGCGGTTCACGCCCCGGGCGGGCCTGTGCTGGACGCTGGCGCTTGTGCTGGAGCGGGCGCTGTCGGGCTTTGCCGTGGCGGCATTCCCGCTGGCGAAGGACACCGGCCTCGCCCATACCTTCGCCACAGCGGCCGACAAGCAGACCGTCCGCCGCTTCCTCTGCGGCCTGTCGGCTCTGCTCATCCTGGCGCTGACGGCGCTGGGCGGCGGCGGGCTGGCGGCAGCAGCGCTTCTGGCGCTGTGGCGCTATGATTCCGTGGCAAAAAAGCAGTTTGGCGGCATCACCGGCGACCTGGCCGGGTGGTTTTTACAGCGGGCCGAGCTGTGGATGCTGGCGGCGCTGGCCGTCAGCCAGTGGGGAGGAGTGCTGTAAATGATGTTCATTACAGGGCCGCTCTACAGCGGCAAGCGCACCTTTGCGCGGAACTTCCGGGGCAGCGTCATCGCCGATGTGCAGGACGCCGCCGCCGAGACTCAGACCCCGGAGCAGCTCGAAACGCTGGCCCGGGAGCTGGCGGAATATGATATTGTCATCGCCACCGAGGTCGGCGGCGGTGTTGTCCCGATGGATGCTGAGGAGCGCGCCGGGCGGGAGGCCGCCGGACGGCTGGCCTGCCTGCTGGCAGAGCGCGCCGACTGCGTGGTGCAGATGTTCTGCGGCATCCCGACGGTATTGAAAGGAGAATTACCCCAATGTTGATCTATCTGCTGCGTCACGGCCTGACCGAATACAACGCCCAGAAGCGCTATCAGGGCCAGCGCGACATCCCGCTCTCGGCGGAGGGCCTGAGCCAGCTGCGCCGGGCCGACATCGACCCGAAGGTGGTCTATATCACCCCGCTGCAGCGGACGGCCCAGACGGCCCGGGTGCTCTTCCCGGAGGCAGAGCTTGTGGTCGTGAAGGACCTGCAGGAGATGTGCTTCGGCAGCTTCGAGGGCAAAAACTACGTCGAGATGGAGCACGACGCCGATTATCAGGCGTGGGTGCAGGCCAACTGCGAGAGCAAATGCCCCGACGGTGAGCGGAAGGACGACTTCTCGAACCGCATCTGCAATGCCTTCTCTGCTCTGGTGGACAAGGCGCTGGCCGACGGCGAAGAGCTGCTGGTCATCCTGGCCCACGGCGGCACCCAGATGGCGGCGATGGAGCGGTACGCCCTGCCCAGGCGCGATTATTATGCGTGGTGCGGCCCCAACGCAGGCGGCTATGTGCTGGATGCCGCCGACTGGGCCGAGAAGCGCCAGCTCCGCCTCGTGAAGACCGTGCAGTACACGAAAGACGCGGAGGCCGGCGTATGATGACCGCCTCCTGGGCTGTGCTGGGAGGCTTCGTGCTGGACGCCATTTTCGGCGACCCGGCGTGGCTGCCCCACCCGGTGGTGTACATGGGAAAAGCCATCTCCCGGCTGGAAAAATTCCTCCGCACCCGCCTGCCCAAAACGCCTCAGGGCGAGCTGCTGGGCGGTGCGGTGGTGGCGTTCTGTCTGCCGGTGGGGACGCTGCTGTTCACGGGCCTTGTCTGCTGGGGCGCGGCGATGCTTCACCCGCTGCTGGGGCTGGCCGTCCAGATGTTCTGGTGCGGGCAGGCGCTAGCCGCAAAGGGACTGGTGCAGGAGAGCACGAAGGTCTATGCCGAGCTGAAAAAAGGCAGCTTACCCGCCGCCCGGAAGGCTGTGAGCCGCATCGTGGGCCGCGACACGGAAGCCTTGACCGCCGAGGGCGTGACCAAAGCGGCGGTGGAGACCGTGGCCGAGAACGCCAGCGACGGCGTCATTGCGCCTTTGCTTTATATGCTGCTGGGCGGTGCGCCGCTGGCCCTGACCTACAAGGCCATCAACACGATGGACAGCATGCTCGGCTATAAAAACGAGCGTTATCTCTGGTTTGGGCGCGCAGCGGCAAGGCTGGATGACGCGGCGAACTATATCCCGTCGCGCCTTTCGGCGCTTTTTCTGATCGCTTCGGCGGCGCTGACGGGGCAGGATGCGCGCGGTGCGCTGCGGATCTGGCGGCGGGACAGGCGCAGGCATGCGAGCCCGAATTCGGCGCAGACCGAATCCGCTGCGGCCGGCGCACTGGGGATTCAGCTTGCGGGTCCGGCGTATTACTTTGGAGAGCTGCACGACAAGCCGACGATCGGCGATGCGCAGCGCGAGATCGTCCCGCAGGATATTCTGCGGATAAACCGGATGCTGTATGCCGCGAGCTTTTTGAGCTTCGCGATTTTCGCGGGCCTGCGCATCCTGTGGATTCTGTTGTGAAAGGGAATGTAAAACGATGAAATTGACGCACGGCGGCGATTGGGCCGGCTTTATGGCCCAGTACGGGCGGATGCCCTTGGATTTTTCGGCGAATATCAGCCCCCTAGGGCTTCCGGACGGCGTGCGGCGCGCCGTCTGCGCGTCGCTTTCTTCGGCCGACCGCTATCCCGACCCCCTCTGCCGCACCCTG
>ENA-OUQS01001070-OUQS01001070.1-human-metagenome-genome-assembly--contig:-NODE-1070-length-25591-cov-8.670779_pt1 | contig 25591 bp, 16 predicted proteins | sample MGYA00248463_ERZ548848 | MGnify/ENA primary metagenome ERZ548848 (study PRJEB26491, sample SAMN04978192) | human metagenome | host: Homo sapiens | study: EMG produced TPA metagenomics assembly of the... | reverse complement strand
CGCCAACGGCGTGATGATCATCACCACCAAGAGCGGCCGCGACTCGGAGAAGATGACCATCAACCTGCGCGCCGAGGTCGGCATGTCGGCGCCGACGCGCGTGCCCGAAATCGCCGACGGCGTCACCTTCATGGAGACCTACAACGAGGCCAGTCTCACGCGTGGACGTTCGCCGCGTTACAGCGACCAGAAGATCATGGGTACGCGGCTGGGGCTCGATCCGTATGTCTATCCCAACGTCGACTGGTACGACATGCTCTTCAAGGACGCTTCGTTCAACCAGAATTTCAACTTCAACATGACGGGCGGTTCCAAGAAGCTCGACTATTTCCTCAACGCCACGGCCTATAACGAGAACGGCATCGTCCGCAAGCCCGATATTTCGAAATACGACACGAACATCAACGCGCAGAAGTACCTCTTCCAGGCCAACGTCTCGGCCGACGCCACGCCGACGACGCGCGTGTCGCTGAAAATGAACACCCAGCTGCACTACCGCCATGCGCCGATCGAGGACGTCTCCGACCTCTTCAAGTATGCGCTGACGGCCATGCCCAGCGAATTCCCGGCCACGCTGCCCGGCGAATCGTCCGACACCTTCACGCGCTTCGGCGTGACCGACGCCTGGAACGGCAGTCTGTTCACCAATCCCTATGCCCAGCTGTGCCGCGGGTACGGCGACCAGTTCCGCGGCCATTTCACCTCGGCGCTGACCGTAGATCAGGATCTCGGGTTCATCACCAAGGGCCTGAGCGCGACGGGAATGGCGACCTTCTACAACCGCGTCTATTCGGCCGTCTACCGCTCGTTCACGCCGTTCCTGTACAAGCTGACCGATTACAGCATCGACGATGCGGGCAATTACAGCTACGTGAGCGAATCGGCCAACACGGGCACAACCTATCTGGGCACCTCGCGCGGCAAGGACGGTTACCGCGAGCTGGCCTTTCAGGTGAAGTTGGACTATAACCGCACCTTTAACGAGAAACACGACGTGGGCGCCACGCTGGTCTACCACCAGAAGGAGCGCATGATGCACATCTCCGACTCGGAGGAGTACGCCGTGCTGCCCTATCGCCAGCAGGGTCTGGCCGGCCGCATCACCTACGGATTCGACAAGCGCTATCTGGTGGAGGCCAATTTCGGCTACAACGGCTCGGAGAACTTCGCGCCGGGCAAGCGCTTCGGCTTCTTCCCCTCGGTGGCCGCAGGGTGGGTCGTTTCGAACGAACCCTTCTGGCGCGCCATCAAGGATAAGGTGAATCTGCTGAAATTCCGCGTTTCGTACGGTCTGGTCGGCAACGACGTCATCTCGTCGGAGTATGCCGACCGCTTCCCCTATCTGACCACCGTCGATATGGATCAGGGGTACGACGTCTACATCGGCACGAACCATATTCGGAAATACGGACCCATCTTGTCGGTCTACGGCAATCCCGACGCTACGTGGGAGGAGAGCCGCAAACTCGACGTGGGCGTGGAGATCGGCCTGTTCGACAGCCTGAACATCATCTTCGACTGGTTCAAGGAGAAGCGTTCGGGCATCTTCATGCAGCGCGCGTCGCTTCCCTCGTCGTTCGGCATGTCGAACATCACGCCCTGGGCCAATATCGGCAAGGTCGACAACCGGGGCGTCGACATCTCGATCGACTACAACAAGGCCTTCTCGAAGGATCTGATCCTTTCGCTGCGCGGTTCGTTCACCTACGCGCACAACGAGGTGGTCGAGATGGACGAACCCGCCTACAAATGGGACTACCTCTCGAAGGTGGGCCATCCGATCAACTCGATCAACTGCCTGATCGCCGAAGGACTGTTCCAGGACGAGGAGGAGATCGCCTCGTCGCCCTCGCAGGCCGCCTATGCGACGGAGTTCCCCCTCAAACCCGGCGACATCAAGTTCAAAGACCTCAACGGCGACCGTGTGATCGACGACAACGACAAGTGCTGGTACGGCAACCCGACCGTGCCCGAAATCATCTACGGATTCGGATTTTCGCTCAAATACAAGGGCTTCGACTGCTCGGCCTTCTTCCAGGGACAGGGCAAGGTGTCGATCATCATGTACGACTCCCATCCGTTCGGCACCAAGGCGACGCCGGGCGGCGGCCTGATGCAGTGGATGGCCGACGAGCACTGGCGCGAAGAGGCGCCCGATCCCAACGCCCGTTATCCGCGTCTGTCGCCCGAGTGGAATACCAACAACACGCAGGCCAACTCGCTCTACGTGCGCAACGGCCGGATGCTGCGTCTGAAAAATGCCGAGATCGGCTATACCTACAAGTTCATGCGCGTCTATGTGTCGGGCACCAACCTGCTCACCTTCTCTCCGTTCAAGTATTGGGATCCCGAAAAGGGATCGGGCAACGGCCTGAGCTACCCGCTGCAACGCACGTGCAACCTCGGTTTCCAATTCACCTTCTAACCCTACAACCATTCGACAGATCATGAAAAAGATAATCAGCATACTCGCATTCACCTCATTGCTGTGCTGCTCGTGCGACTACCTCGACGTCGTGCCCGAAGGCAAGGCGACCGAGGAGGACATCTGGAAAACGACCGAGCAGGCCGACAAGTTCCGCTACTACTTGCAGACCTACATGCCCAATCTGATCGGCTACGACTGGTCGCCCGACCAGTTCGCCGGCGACGATTTCATAACGGGTGCGCGCGGCACGACCTACTACTTTTCGAGCAAGAGCCTCCTCTACAACGAGGAGACGTCGAGCAACACCTATTTCGGCCGCTGGGAGCCGAGCAGCGTGAGCGGCGGTACCAACTACGACATCTATCGGGGTATCCGCTACTGCTACTACATGCTCGACAACGTTTATAAAGTGCCGGTCATCTCGCCCGAGAACGCCGACCGTTATGCCGGTGAGGCGTGGTTCCTGATCGGCTACTACCACCAGTGTCTGCTCGAATACTACGGGCCGGTCATCGTGGTGAAGAAATTCATTCCGATCGATGCGCCCGAAGAGGAGATTTTCGTACCCCGCACGCCCTACGACGATTGCGTGAAGTTCATCGCCGACTGCTACGACAAGGCGGCCGGACTGCTGCCCGAGACGGTCGTGCCGGCCGAACTGGGTATGCCGACGAAGATGGCGGCGCTCAGCTACAAGGCGCGCCTGCTGCTCTACGCCGCCTCGCCGCTGGTCAACGGCAATCCCGATTACGTGGGATTCAACAATCCCGACGGTACGCCGCTGATGAACACCACCTACGACAGGGAGAAATGGAAGCTGGCGATGGATGCAGCCGAGGCGGCGATCCAGCTCTCGGAGAAGTCCGGCCAAAACGGCGGCAAGCAGAATTACTACCTCTACACGAATATCGATTCGACGCTCGATGAATTCGAACAGAGCGTGAAGAACTACCACGGCGCCTTCGTCGATCAGCTGTGGAACGGCGAGGAGTTCATCATGGCCAAAGGTGCGGAAACGGGCATTCAGAACATACAGCGTTACGGCGGACCGCGTTCGATCGCGGGCGACATGTCGAAAGGCTGGAAGACGACGTGCGTGCCGACGATGGAGGCCGTCGAGATGTACTACACCAAGAACGGACTGCCGCTCGAAGACGACCCGCTGACCAAGGACGCCGACCTCTACCGCGTCGCGCCGGGCGACAGCACGGCGCTGCTGCACCGCAACCGCGAACCCCGCTTCTACGCCTGCATCGGCTTCGACCGCGGGACGTTCGAGATCGACGGTACGACCATCACGCTCAAACTGCGCGGCGGCGAGCTGCACGGCAGCACGTTGAAGGAGACCGACGAGTATCAGAGCTGCACGGGATACGTCTGCCAGAAATGGATCAGCCGGACGAGTTACTACGACAAGTCGCTGAACACCTATACCTACACCCGCTATGCCTATCCCTATCTGCGGCTGGCGGAGCTCTATCTGAGTTACGCCGAGGCCGATTTCGAGTACAACGGATCGCTGAGCGGCAAGTCGCTGGAATACATCAATCGGGTGCGCAGACGTTGCGGCCTGCCCGATTTCGAGGATTCGTGGGCGCTCGCGGGCGGTATTCCCTCGGGCCAGAAACTGCGCAAGGTGCTGCATCAGGAGCGTTCGATCGAGTTCCTGTTCGAAGGCCGCCGCTTCCACGATCTGCGCCGCTGGAAGGAGGCGCCCGAGGTGATGAACAAGCAGCCGCGTTCGTGGAACCGCGACGCCAAGACGCAGGACGACTTCTATCAGGTGATCCAGGCCGCTCAGGGAGGCCGCGTGCGCGTGTTCGAATCGCCGAAGAGCTACTGGCTGGCCATTCCGCTGAACCAGATCAACAAGAATCCGCAGCTGGTGCAGAACCCGGGCTATTGAAAAACAGGATGATAACGCACATTAAATGGTGAAAAGATGAAAAGACTATTGATATATGCCCTCTGCATCGGGTGGGCCGCGACGACGGTCGGATGCAGCGATGACGACGAACGACCTGTCGCTTTCGAGGTGTCGCAGGATACGCTGTTGCTCGACAGCGATGCGGGGACGGTACATGTGATCGTTTCGGCTCCGGGAGCGTGGACGATCACCGATATTCCCGAATGGGTGACGGTGGTTCCGACCGAGGCGGACGGCTCGCGCGAAATCACGATCGACTATTCGGAGAATCTGGACGCCCTGCGTGAAGCCGACTTGAAGGTGACGTGCAACGGCGAGTTCCGCTACATCGGTATCGGGCAGGAGGGTAAGAATCTCGCCGCGGCGCCTACGAACGTACGGCTCTATGCCAAGAGCACCTCGTCGCTGACCTTCGCGTGGGACGATACGAACGCCGCACGCACCTACACGGTGCAGTGTGCGGACGCACCTTCGGAGGATGCCGAGCTGATGGCGCAGTATACCTACACGTGGACGACCAAATCGACCTCCGACAAGTGGCCCTACGACTATCCTACGCGCATGACCTTCCTCGGCCTGATGAAGGGCGGCGACCGTTCGGTGGGTTCGGAGGAGAATCTGATCCGCCCGGGCAAGACCTACTATTTCCGCGTGCGCGGCGGCGGTGCGAACGACGAGGCCAAGTGGTCGGAGTGGATTTCGGCGACGCCCGAGACGCGCACTGCACCTGCGGGCGAGATCTTCTACGAAGGGTTCGACCGGGCCTGCGTGGGCGGCGGCGACTGGCTCAATCAGGCTGCGTGTGCCCGTACGAAGAACGACAATACGCAGACGAGTATTTGGAAACTGCAATGGGATACGGCCGTGAAAGCTGCCGTGACGACCTACGGCAACTACTACACGGCGGCCAATTTCAACGCCGAAGTCTACAAGTGGATCGGCTATACCCGCATTTGGGATCGGGGCACCGGCAAGGGCGACATACAGCCCTGTCCGGGCTACACGAAGTGCGGCAACGGCAGCAACGTGGGCGCGTTCCGCATCCTCGCGCTGGGCGCAGAGAAGCTGAGCGCGGAGGGCGACGCCGTGACGCTGACGTTCAAGGCGACGCCGTGGAGCGAGGTGACCACCGGTGCGGGGTACACGATGGACAACAAGCTGGTAGACGTCTATGTGAACGATGCAGTCGTGGCTGCCGATGTCCGCATCACCGATTCCGATGCCGCCGACGGAGATCCGGCCGTGTTGACGGATATGGTGTGGAAAGAGGTCGTGGTGGAGATTCCCAATCTCAAACCGGAAGATACGATCACGATCATGGGTAAGACGAACGAGGCGAAGGCCGGCAAGGGGCGTTTCTTCATCGACGATGTGTCGATCGTGAAGAAATAGCGGCAGTCGCCCGATAAGTACGAGGGAGTCCGTTTTGAAGCGGGCTCCCTCGTTTCGTCGCATGGCTGCGGGCGGATCGCAAGGCGGTGTCCGGACACCGGTCGTATTTTTCCCGCATCGCATCGTGCACGTCGTATCTGCGCATTGCGGCTGGGTGTTGAAATTTTAACGGATGACGGCTGTGGAGGGTGTCGTTCCCTGCCGACATGAAAAATCATGTCTTGTGGAGATTACACCCCGCCGTGCGAGGTAAGCGGCCGGGGAGGGGCGAAAATAAATCGCGGGTCAGGTCTCGGCCTTTGTCGTCTTGGAAAAATTGCGGATATGGTGCGGACACGAAAAAGCAAAATTCTGTCTGAATCGACGCGGTGGGGAAAGTGTGGAGAACATCCTCGAAACAGGAATCGCTTAATTCGCTGATAATGGCGAATTAAGCGATTCGTTCTGTACCCGGAGCCGGGGTCGAACCGGCACGATATTGCTATCATTGGTGTTTGAGACCAACGCGTCTACCGATTCCGCCATCCGGGCAAGGCCGTTCTTTCGTGAAAGAATCGGGTGTGCAAATGTAGGGATTTATTCTCAATTTGCAAATTCTGAACCGATAAAAATGGCTGTCGCGGTTTTTCCGCAGTCGTTACGGCCGCATCGCAGGGATACGGAGGTGCTGTATTGCGTCGGTAAGGGGCGTTCGGCGGTGCTTTCCGCATACAGGCTGAGAGTGGCGGAGATGTCGTGCGGCCTCGGAGGATTGCCGGCGGACGGTCAGGAGGATGCGAAGTGCTTGCGCAGACGTTGCGTCCTGGCCGCACCGATCAGCTCGATGAGTTCCTCGTCGGAGGCGTTGCGGATGCGTGCGACGGTGCGGAAATGCCCGAGCAGCGTCTCGACGGTGCGGGGACCGATACCGGCGATGCCTTTGAGTTCGCTTCTGAGAAAGTCGTTGCTGCGTTTCTGGCGGTGGAAGGTGATGCCGAAGCGGTGCGCCTCGTCGCGGATATGGCACACCACTTTGAGCGGTTCGCCCGTGCGGCTGAGGTAGTAGGGCATCGGATCGCCCGGGTAGTAGATCTCTTCGAGCCGTTTGGCCAATCCCACGATCGGAACCTGTTTTTCGAGTCCCAGTTCGCACAGGACGGCATAGGCGTTCGAGAGCTGTCCCTTGCCGCCGTCGACGATCACCAGGTCGGGCAGCTCCTGTCCCTCGGCCATGAGGCGCGTGTAGCGGCGGAAGACGATCTCGCGCATCGAGGCGAAGTCGTCGGCTCCGACGACGGTCTTGATGTTGAAATGGCGGTACTCCTTGCGCGAGGGGCGGCCGTCGCGGAAGACCACGCACGAGGCGACGGGGTTCGTTCCTTGCAGGTTCGAGTTGTCGAAACACTCGATGTGGCGCGGCTGCCGCGGCAGCCGCAGCTCCTTCTGCATGGCGTTCATCAGCCGTTCGGTATGGCGTTCGGGATTCTTGATCTCCATGTTTTTGAGCTGCTCGGCGCGGTAGATGCGGGCGCTGCGCTCGGAGAAAGCCAGCAGGTCGAGTTTTTCGCCCCGCCTGGGTACGGTGAAGGTCACCCCGTCGAAGAGCATCGTAGCCGACGGCAGGAAGGGGACGATCACTTCGCGCGCCAGTTCGCCGCCGGCGATCTGCTCGACGACGTGCTGAATGGCCAGCGTCAGCATTTGCGCGCGGTCGGTATCGACGCCCGGCGTGAGCCGCACGGTCGAGACGGCCGTGATCGAACCGTTGCGGATGCGCAGGAAGTTGCAGTAGGCGGCATCGTCGTCCTCGACGAGCGAGAAGACGTCGACGTCGACGATGCGGGCGCTGACGATGACCGAACGGGCCGAATAGTTCTCCAATGCAGCGAGCCGCGATTTGTAACGCTGCGCCGTCTCGAACTGCAACGCCTCGGCCGCGCGGCGCATCTCCCCTTCGAGGTAGGCGCGCACGGGGCGCAGGTCGCCTTTGAGCACCGAGACGGCCATGTCGAGCAGCTGCCGGTACTCCTCGGCGCTCTGCGCGCCGATGCACGGCCCCTTGCAGTTGCCCAGGTGGTATTGCAGGCAGACGGTGTACCGGCCGCGCGCGATCGCTTCGGGAGCGAGATTGAGCGAGCAGGTGCGCAGCGGGATCACCTCGCGGATGAATTCCAGGATGCTGTGCTGCATCGTCACCGACGAGTAGGGCCCGAAGTATTGCGAGCCGTCGCGCTGCAACTGGCGCGTGGACTGGATGCGGGGGAAGTTCTCGCGGCGCACGACGATCCACGGGTAGGTCTTGTCGTCTTTGAGCAGGATATTGTAGCGGGGTTGCAGCTCCTTGATGAGCGAATTTTCGAGCAGCAGGGCGTCGGTTTCGCTGTCGACGACGATGTGGCGAATCTCGGCGATCTGGCGCACCAGCACCCGCACCTTGGGGGGATGCTCCTTGTTCTGCATGAAATAGGAGGAGACGCGCTTGCGCAGGCTCTTGGCCTTGCCGACGTAGATGACCGTACCCGTCCGGTCGAGGAATTGGTACACCCCCGGTTCGAGCGGCAGCAGCGCTACCTGCTCTTTGAGCGGATTGCGGTCGGAGGGAGTCATCGCGGCGGTTATTTGGCCAGCAGCCACCAGAGGTAGGCGCCGTAAATAGCGAGGAAGAGCACCCCTTCCCAACGGTCGAGCGCACGGCGGCGGAAGGTGAAGGCGGCGGCGAAGAAGAGCAGCGAACTGAGGACGACGGCACCCAGCGTCACGGCGTCGATGCCGCCCGGCGTGAGCGGGACGACGGTGGAGCAGAGTCCCAGGATGAGCAGGATGTTGGCGATGTTCGATCCCACGACATTGCCCAGTGCGATGTCGGGCCGGCCCTTGACGACAGAGACGACCGACGAGGCCAGTTCGGGCAGCGACGTGCCGCCCGCGACGAGCGTAATGGCGATAACCGATTCGCTGATGCCCAGCCTGCGGGCGATCTCCGTGGCGCTTTTCAGGAACATGTCGCCGCCGAAAATCAGCCCGGCGAGTCCTCCGGCGATCATGACGACCGCCAGCCAGAGGGCCGCCGGCTTTTTGGCGCCGGCATCGGCGGGCGCCGCTTCGGGCCGTTTCGTGGTGCGGATCGTGAACCACATCAGCGCAATGTAGAGCGCCACCATGACGATGCCGTCGATGCGGCCGATTCTGTCCGCCGCCCCCGCACATATCAGGCGGTCCGAAGTGACGGCCAGCAGGATCAGCGACGCGGCCATGCCGAAGGGAATATCGCGCCGTATGTTGCTTTGGGTGAGGGGCAGCGGCCGGATCAGGGCGCAGACGCCGAGGATCAGAAAGACGTTGAAGAGGTTCGAGCCGACGACGTTTCCGATCGCCACGTCGCTGTTGCCCGCCGCGGCCGAGAGTACCGAGACGACCAGTTCGGGCGTCGAGGTGCCTACGGCGACGATCGTCAGGCCGATGATGAATTCCGGAACCCGGAAGCGTTGCGCGACGGCGGCCGAGCCGTCCGTCAGGAAATTTGCGCCGGCGAGAATCAGTCCCAGTCCGACGATCAGCAGCAGAATGTCCATAATCTATGCAAGCAGAATCAGGCTGACGGCCATGAGCGCCATGCCGGCCACCACGCCGTAAATCGAAATGTGAGCTTCGCCGTATTCGCGGGCTGCGGGCAGCAGTTCGTCGATCGAGATGAAGACCATGATGCCCGCGACTCCGGCCAGTATGCAGCCCATCAGCGTCGGCGACATGAAGGGCATCAGCACCAGATAGGCCAGCAGTGCGCCGACCGGCTCGGCGAGCCCCGACAGCAGCGAGAGTTTGAACGCCTTTTTGCGGTCGCCCGTGGCGTAGAAGATCGGAATCGAGACCGCAATGCCTTCGGGAATGTTGTGGATGGCGATCGCCACGGCGATTGCCACGCCCAGCGCCATGTTGTCCACGGCCGACGTGAAGGTGGCGATACCTTCCGGGAAGTTGTGGATGCCGATGGCCAGCGCCGTCATCATGCCCATGCGCATCAGTTTGGGGTTGCGGGGCTGTTTGTCCATCTCCTCGACCATGTGGGCCTCGTGGGGGTTCTCGAACGAGGGAACCAGCCGGTCGATGACGCCGATGAGCAGGATGCCCGCGAAGAAGCTGACCACGGTGACGATTATCCCCGTATGCGCGCCCCACTCCTCCGAAAGAGTTATCTGCGCCTGCTGGAACAACTCGACGAACGAGACGTAGATCATCACGCCGCCCGACAGTCCGAGCGAGAACGACAGTAGCCGCTTGTTGGTGCGGCGGGCGAAAAAGGCGATCGCACTGCCGATGCCGGTGGCCAGACCGGCTCCGAGCGTCAGCAGCAGCGGGATGAGGATATTGTGCTCCATATTGATATGCGGTTTGTCGTTGACTTCGCAAATATAGTGCTTTTCCGGCGAAAGAGACGGAAAAACCGAATCCATTTGGATTCGGTTTTTCTGATGCCGGCATAATTGCAGCCTGTTTTATTTGTGCGCGGTTGTTCCGGTCTGTTTGCCCGTGCGCGGCTGTTCCGGCCCTTTGTCGGTGCAGGTCGTTCCGGCTTGCCGGTCCGTGTGCGGTTGTTCCCGTCCTTTGGTTCGTGCGCGCCTGTTCCCGTCCTTTGGTCTGGACGGGTTTTTTCGCTCCGTTGGTCCGAACATGGCTTTCCCGCTCCGTTTTGTCTGATATGCCTCCGGTGCGGAGACGGGCCTGCCTATTTGCCGTGCGCCTCGCGGATCAGCCGGCCCAGCACTTCGATGCTGTCTGCGGTGATGTGCGGCTGCGGATCGGCTTTGTCGGCTACGTCGAGCGTTGTTTCGCCCGAAAGCACCAGCACGCCCATCGCTTTGGCGTTGTGGGCCATCGCCACGTCGGTGTAGATGCGGTCGCCGACCATGGCGATCTGGTCGGGCTTGAGGCCGTGGCGCGAAAGGATGCCCGAAAGCATGTTGGGATCGGGCTTGCCGAGCGTGATGTCGGGATGCCGTCCCGTGGCATGCCCGATGCAGGCGCAGATCGAGCCGCAGTCCACCAGCACCGTCGGCTGGTCGGTGGGGCATACGCGGTCGGGATTGGTGGCGATGTAGGGCACGCCCTGCGACACCCACCACGCCGCGCGGCAGAGCCGGTCGTACTGCAGCGTCATGTCGAACGCCGCGACGATTACGTCGGGCACGTCGTCGGCCGAATCCGCCGCCGATTCGAACCCGGCGGCTTCGAATTCCGAGATCATGCTCGGCGTGCCGAGCAGGAAGAGCCGTTTGGCCGCGGGGTAGTGCTCCTTGATGTAGTCGATGGTCGCCAGCGCCGTCGTATACATCTCCTCGCGTGTGGCGCGGATGCCCAGCGTTTCGAGTTTGTGCAGGTAGTCGGCGATGGATTTGGAGGGGTTGTTGGTCAGGAACGAATAGCCGATTCCCAGCTCTTTCAGCCCTTCGAGGAAGGGTTTGGTGTAGGGGAAGAGCGACATGCCCATGTAGATCGTGCCGTCCATGTCGAGCGCCACGTGTCTGATGCCGCGCAGCCGCTCCATCAGTTCGTCGTGTGTGTAAACCGAGCGGAATTTGTCGAATGTTGCCATTATTTTCGTGTTAGATTGAGATGCTGGAACAGGTAGGGATAGTCGGTTTCGATCACGTCGCATCCCGTGGGGATTTCGAGTTCGTAACCTTTGATTTTCTCGGCGTCGGTTGCCCGCCGGTCGTGGGTCGGGGCGAGCGAAATCATGCACATCACGCCCTTCTCGTGCAGCTTGCCATAAAGCTCCTGCTGGTCGGGGAGCATCATCGTGCCGACGTAGGCCATCATCTGTGACCACGGAATGCGCTCTTCGGCGTACTCGCCGAACTCCTTCATGTTCTTGCACCAGCACGAGAACATCGCCTGCGGGTCGCGGTCCAAGTAGGTGCGGGCCTGCCGGGCGTTGCGCACGGTGTACATTACGTTGGCGGGCGCCAGCCGGTTGATGAAGTCCGACATCACCTCCAGCGGCACGTCCTTGATGTCGAGGTTGAGGATGGTTTTGCCCCGGCTCCAGACGATGCACTCTTCGAGCGTCGGAATCCGGTAGGGCGTGACGTTGCCTTCGCGGTCCTTGAGGAAGAACTGCTGCAGCTCCTCGCAGGTGTAGTCCGACACTTTGCCCGTGCCGGTGGTCGTGCGGTCGATCGTGGCGTCGTGCATCAGCACGATCACGCTGTCCTTGGTCAGGCGCGGGTCGATTTCGAAGAACGAAGGCATCATCGAGAGGGTCTTCTCGAACGATTCGATGCAGTTTTCGGGATAGCCCGTCACCATGCCGCCGCGGTGGCCGCTGACGACGATCGGACGCTCCGGTGCGTACCGGAACCAGTCGTGCAGCTGGGCGCGGCTTTCGATGTCGATATAAAAAGGTCCTTCGGCCTTTTTGCCGCTTTCGGTGCATCCCCACAGCAGGGTGCCTAGCGTAAGGGCTGTCAGTAGTCTGAAAGTTTTCATGGGTGGTTTTTATCGGTTGTTTTTCGGAATCTTGTGTTCTTTCACCACATCGCCTGCCGTGTCGACTACCCGGATGTCGATGCCCTTCGAGCCGGCCGTGACGACCGTTTTGTCGCTGTTGGAGTTGATAAGGATCGGAAAGTCGGCGCCGCGGCTTAGGTCGTCGATCCATTGGTAACGGTGGTAGTGGCCGCAGAGCATCAGGTCTATGCCGCTTCCGTCGAGTATCGGGAGAAACAGCCGTTCGATCTCCAGCTCGCCGTGCCAGCCGCGTCCCTTGTTGGGCGGCATGTGGATCAGGACGATGCGGTAGGGCGCCGACCGGAACTCTTCGCCGGCGACTACGCCCCTGAGCCACTGCGCCTGCTGTTCGCGGTAAGCGTCGGCGGTCGAAAGCCCGTAATAGCGGATGTCGCTGTCGGGTTTGTCCTCGCAGCCGTCGAGTACGACGAAGAAGACGGGACCGCGGCGGAACGTATAGTAACTTTCGCCGGTCGGCGTGGGGAAGTAGTCGAGCCAGTGCCGGGCGAACTTGCCGCGTCCGTCGTGGTTGCCGCGCGTCACGACGAGCGGAATGCCCGCCGGGGTGAGCAGCTCCGACGCCGATGCGAGGAATCCTGTGAAAAGCGCTTCCTCCGATTCGATCGAATTCAGCAGGTCGCCGTTCAGACATACGAAGTCGGGCTTCTGTTTCGGGGCGTCCCCGATAAGCAGCCGGAAGACGGAATCGCGGCCGTGGATGTCGTTCACCATCCAGAATTCCAACTCGTTCCGGTCCGCGCTGGGCGTGGTGACGGGATAGGGCGCGTGTTTGAGTATGTCGCTGCCGTAGCCCTCGCCCAATACGACCCGTTTGTTGCCTTCGTCGCTGAGCACGGCCTGCTGCATGATGCGGTAGCGGTAGGTTTTGCCCGGTTCGAGTCCGCCGACGCGCACCCGGTGCAGTTTGCCCAGACGCTGCCGTCCGAGGTGTGAGTCGTAGTATTTGGGGCGTTCGACGGCATAGAAGTGCGTTCCGTCATCGGGGGCCGTTTCGACCCACGCTGCCGCGTCCGTCGTTGTCGTCCAGATTACGGTGAATCCGTCCTCGGTCACGTTCTGGAGGTAGGGACCTCCGGCGATGCGTGCCGACGGTTGTGAAAATGCCGGACTTGCGGGTAATGATGCTAAAAAGCAAATTAATAGAAATAGTGTATTTTTCATATTGTTTCTTTCTGTTGTGCTTCTGATTTACAAAAATAGGTAAAATCCCTCAGGTTCCAAAACGAAACCGAATAGATTTTGCATTTATTTCGCTTTTATTGCCGGAGGGGTTGCCCGGCGGTGGGACAGAACCGATATGGGCGGTTGTCGGTTCGGGCGGTCGCTTGCTGCGGAGAAGCCGGGCTTCTGTTCTAAAGGGAATAATCCTGAAAAAGAAATCTTTTTTGCTGTTTTTGTGTTGTGGTTTTGTTGTAAAGAAATAAAAAAGGAAAAAATATAGTGCTATTTGTTGTGTGAAAACAAATAATTATATATATTTGCCTTTGCTTTGGATGCCCTTTTGTCGCTCCTATGTGAATTAATTCAATCATCAATAGTAATGAATAAAGTAGAAAGCGCTCTGTCGCGCACGACCGATACCAAAGCTCTGGTGATCGGAATCGAAACCCTTCCGCGGATCGCGGATATGTTCAAGGAACTCTTTCCCGGCAGGCGTGCGCTTGTCGTCGCCGATGCCAATACGTGGCGGGCGGCCGGCGGCGATGTTCACCGGATTCTGGCTCAGGCGGGTGTTGCGCAGGACGAGCCGCATGTTTTCACCGATCCGAAGCTTTATGCCGAGTGGATGTTCGTCGAACAGCTGGACGGGGTGCTGTCCCGCACCGACGCCATTCCCGTCGCAGTGGGATCGGGCGTTATCAACGACCTGACCAAACTCTGCTCGCACCACAACGGGCGCCGCTATATGGTCGTGGGAACCGCGGCGTCGATGGACGGCTATACGGCCTACGGAGCCTCGATCACCAAGGACGGCAATAAGCAGACCTTCGACTGTCCAGCTCCGCTGGGCATGGTGCTCGATCCGACGATCGCCGCCGCCGCGCCTGCGAAAATGTCGGCGTCGGGATATGCCGACCTGATTGCGAAGATTCCGGCCGGGGCCGATTGGATGCTCGCCGATGCGGTCGGCTCCGAACTGCTCGACGAATTCGCCTTTTCGGTGGTGCAGGACGGACTGAAGGACGCCCTCTGCGACCCCGCAGGCGTGCGTGCCGGCAATGTGGCCAAGGTCGAGCAGCTGGCCGAAGGTTTGCTGCTGAGCGGTTTCGCGATGCAGGCTACGCAGTCGAGCCGCCCCGCGTCGGGCGCCGAACACCAGTTCAGCCACCTTTGGGACATGGAGCACCTCAAATACAACGGCGCATCCGTCTCGCACGGTTTCAAGGTCGGTATCGGCACGCTGGCTTCGACGGCTTTTATCGAGATGCTGCTCGATACGCCGGTCGAGACGCTCGACGTCGAAAAATGCGTCGCCGCATGGAAATCGTGGGAGGAGACCGAAAAGGATATCTACCGGATTTTCGACAACGATCCTGAGTTCGTGGCCCGCGGTCTGGTCGAGACCAAAGGCAAGTATGTCGATAAGGAGGGGCTGCGCCGCCAGCTGCAGCGTCTGCAGAAGGCGTGGCCCGCGCTGAGCGGTCATATCCGCCGGCAGATCATTCCCTTCGGCGAGGTCCGCCGCCGTCTCGAACTGGTCGGTGCGCCTTACGAGCCGGAGCATATCGGCGTTTCGCGCGCCAAGTTCCGCGCCAGCTTCGAAAAGATACCCTACATGCGCAGCCGCTTTACGGTGATCGATATCGCGTTCCGCTGCGGATGGATGGAGGAATGGCTCGACAAACTCTTCGGAAAAGGCGGAATTTGGGAAATAAAGTAGCATTTGGGAAATAAAGTAGTATATTTGCTTTCTGAAACTACTAAACTTTCATTCCGAAATGACTCCTGAACAAACCAAGCGCTTCAAGTACTGGCAGACCCGTACGATCGTCGCCACGATGATCGGTTACGCGCTCTTTTACTTCGTGCGTAAAAACTTTTCGCTGGCCATGCCCGGTCTTGAGGCCGATCTGGGGATCTCGAAAACCAGTCTGGGAATTTTCCTGACCCTGAACGGCGTGGTCTACGGACTTTCGCGTTTCGTGAACGGCATTCTGGCCGACCGGATGAACGCCCGCTGGTACATGGCTGTCGGACTTGCGCTCTGCGCATTGGCCAACTTCGCCTTCGGATTCGGCGAAGACGTCTCCTACTGGATCACGGGCCAGCACGACGGTTCGCAGTTCACCAATACGATGATCCTCTTCATGGGTATCATGTGGGTGATAAACGGCCTGCTGCAGGGAACGGGATTTCCGCCCTGCGCCCGTCTGCTGACCCACTGGATTCCGCCCACGCAGCTGGCGACGAAGATGTCGGTGTGGAATACCTCGCACTCTATCGGGGCCGGTCTGGTCGTGATCCTCTGCGGGTATATCATGGGTACGCTGGGCATGAACGTCTCGGCCGATCCCGACGCCGTGGCGGCCATGGCCGCCAATCTGGGCGTACAGCCCGGTGACGCCGCGGGTATGGAGCGCGTCATGGCGGCCGCCGCGCATGCCGGGGCGTGGAAATGGTGTTTCTGGATTCCCTCCGCCATTTCGTTCGCAGGGGCTGTCGGGCTTGTAGTCTTCCTGCGCGACACGCCCTCGTCGGTGGGGCTTCCCGAATTGGAGGGCACCGAGGTCAGGAAGGAGAAGAAAGCCGCCAAAGGTGCCGAGCACCGTGCGTTCCTGATGAAGCATGTCTTCAAGAACCCGCTGATCTGGATTCTGGGTTTTGCCAATTTCTTCGTTTATGTCGTCCGCTTTTCGGTCCTCGACTGGGGGCCTTCGCTGCTGAGCCAGTCGAAGGGCGTCAGCATGGAGCATGCCGGCTGGCTCGTGGCGATGTTCGAGATTGCGGGCATCGTCGGCATGCTGGTCGCCGGCTGGGCGACGGACAGGTGGCTGAAAGGCCGTGCCCACCGCACCTGCGTATTCTGCATGGCGGGAGCCGCGATTTTCGTCTTCCTCTTCTGGCAGCTGCCCGGTGACGCTCCCGTCTGGCTGCTCTTCACGACCCTCTGCGCCGCCGGTTTCTGCATCTACGGTCCGCAGGCGCTGATCGGCATCGCCGCGGCGAATCAGGCTACGAAGAACGCCGCCGCGACGGCCAACGGCCTTACGGGTCTGTTCGGTTACGCGAGCACCGTCGTTTCGGGTGTCGGACTGGGCTATGTGGCGCAGCATTACGGCTGGAACTGGGCCTATGTCGGCATTCTCGGCATGGCGGTGGTGGGCATGCTGGTTTTCCTGCTGATGTGGGGCGCCCGTGCCGACGGTTACGATGCCGGACCGGAGCGGAATTAAGCATGTTCGTCCGCTGACGGAAAAACGATATGGACTTTCGGGTCCGAAAGTGTCCGGAGCCGGTTGCGGTTTCGGACACTTTATTTTGAAATCTGAGAAAAAAATTGTTACCTTTGTTCAGTTAACTGCTAAAAGACAGAGTAATATGCTGAGTATTGCCGAACGACACAAATACATCCTCGATAACCTGAACAAATACGGGTTCGTGCGTATTACCGACGTCGCCAACGAACTGGGGGTTACGAAGGTGACGATCCGCAAGGATGTCAAGATACTGGAAAGCAAAGGGTTGCTTTACAAAGTGCACGGCAGCGCCCGTCCCGCCAACCCCCATGTGGCCGATATGGACGTGCATGTCAAGGACAACATCAACCGCGACTCCAAGCGGCTTATCGCCCAGCGCGCCCTCGAACTGCTGGAGGATAACGATTCGATCATCGTCGCTTCCGGCTCGACGATCTATGCCTTTGCCGAGGAGATCAAGGCGCGCCAGTGGCATCACCTGAACATCGTTACGCCCTTCCTGCGGCTGGGTGTGCTGCTCAACGAGGCGGAGAATGTCAATGTCGTGCAGCTGGGCGGCACGGTGCACAAGAAGTCGCTGTCGGTGCTGGGCGAGGAGGCTGCGCGTTCGCTCGACGACTGCATCTGTTCGAAACTCTTCTTCGGCGTGGACGGCATCGACCTCGAACACGGCATCACGACCTCCACGATCGACGAGGCGAAGCTCACGCGCAAGATGATGAAGGCGTCGTCGCAGAATATCGTGCTGGCCGACTCTTCGAAATTTGGACAGCGCGGCTTCGGACGCATCTGCGCGCTGGAGGACATAGACGTCATTATTACCGACGACCGGATTTCCGAACAGATGGTCGCCATCGTCGAGGAGGCGGGCGTGGACCTGATTATCGTCAAGTAGGGCTGTCGCCAACCGGAAAAATGACAGGCGCGCCCTGCGTGCGAGAAACAGAGGCGGTTCCGAAATTTCGGAGCCGCCTCTACTTTGTCGGAAGGCAGGAGGGTTATTTGGTCCATGCGGCGTAGCCGCTGCCGATCGCGTCCCAGTCGGTCAGCGCCGTGCATCCGCGGAAGCAGGTGCCGAAACTCTTCGGCGCGGTGAATGCGTCGGGGTGGAGCGAACGTTCGTAGATGTGTACTTTCACGCCGTCGATGGTCGTGTAGGGCGATTCGACGGCGAGTTTGGCCGCATCGCGGAATGTGCCGCTGAAGTCGGTGACCTTACGGCTGTCGTCGAACATGTCGGCGGGAACGCTCACAAGTTCGGTGCAGTTTGCCAGAAGCCATTTGTAGGATGTGACGTTGGTACACCCTTTGAATACGTTTCTGCCCACTTTCGTCAGGGCTTTGTTGCCGAAGAAACAGCTTCGGAAAATGTCGGCCGACGTGCATCCTGCGAAAAATTCGTCGGGAATCTCTTTGAGTGCGGTGCAGCCGTAGAAAGTCTCCTCGAAGTTCGTGGCGTTGGCAAGCCCCTTGAACAGGCCCGCAGGCAGCGTTTCGAAAGCCGTATTTCCGGAGAAGGTGTATTTCAGCGTCGTGATCTGAGGGCTTCGGGCGAAAAATCCGGCCGGAACGGTTTTGAGCTGGGTGCAGTGGGCGAGGAAGCTTTGCAGCGACGTGACGTTTTTGAGCGGGGCGAGCAGATTTTCGGGAACCGACGTGAGCGAGGCGCATTTGGTGAAACATCCCAATACGTCGGTGACCTTGTCGCAGCCGCTGAACAACGAAGCCGGAATGGTTTGCAGACCGCTGCAGCCTTCGAATGCGTATTTGAACGTGGTTACCTCGGCGAACGAGTCGGTCGTGTTTTCGGGGAGCGTTTTCAGGTTGGAGCAGAGGTAGAACGCATAGTACATCGAGGTCAGGTTTACGTTGCCCCATTGTTTGACGGCCGTCAGGTAGCTGCGGGAGGTCTCGGAGTGTCCCTGCAGGCTGTAGAGCTGTTCCACCGAACCGGATACGGATACTTCGTAGACGCCCGCTTCCGCATATTCGTAATTTATCAGGCTGCCCGTTGCGGGGTTGAGGTTGAGGGCGAGTTTCTCGCTGTATCCGTCGCCGTAATCGACCGTGCAGTCGATGGCGCCGGAGAGCGGCAGTATGATCTTGCCGCCTGCCGGAACGGTGTATTCGAGGATGAGCGACGGAGGACCTTGGGTGACATTGATGGCGGCCGACACCTCGGCGGGGTTGTCTTTGCAGCCGGTGGTGACGGTCACCACGGCCGGCCGGTTTCCGCCGTCGGGATTGGGCGACGCCGTGAGGCGGAGTTTGTCGCCCTCCTTGGAGATCGTTATCCATCCTGCGTCGCAGGCGGCGTCCCACCGCTCCTGATTCGTGGTTACCGTGATGGGGTCAATTCCCCCCCCCTCGTTGGTGAATTCCGCCGTACTGCTTCCCAGACTCAGGGTCGGCGCAACGCCTTGTTCGACCGTGATTTTGCCGATGACGCTTTCTCCGTTCATGATGGAGATTGCGGCATTGCGCAGCTCCTCGGCGTTCTCTTCGATTTCGACCGTCAGCCGATCCCCGGACAGGACGGCCGTGCACCACGACCGGTCGGATTCCGGCACGGCTTCGAAGTTCTTTTCCATGGTGAGGACGAACTGGCCTGCATGGTGTGTCGCGGTTATCGCGGCAGAGGTCCCGTCTTGTGAAATTTTGACATCCGAATCGGGCGAACTGAATTTGACCGCCGGATTCGGGGTGTCGTCGTCCGAGCATGCGCCGCCCAGTAGCAGCAGGCATAGCAGAGTGCATAGCTGTTTCATAGTGAATGGGATTAGTTTGACATGAAGATTCATCTCAAATGTAATGAAAATTTTTGGAACCCGCCCGTCTTTCTTGTTTTTTCTTGTCCGAAATTGCATGCCGAGTCTCCCGAAACCGAAAGGAACGGAGAATTTTTGCCGGTGACGCTGCCGCGGTTCGTACGGTTCCGTCCGCAGATCGGCCCGGTGTGTACGGATTGTTGAAAATTTTTTCCGGCAAAGTTTTGCACGCCCCGTAAAAATGTCCTACCTTTGCCCTCAATTACAGCGATTCCGAATACCTATGAATTGTAACCCCCTCATATCGTCAGCGCAGGCATTCTGGCAGCAGGACTATTGGTCGGGCGACGTATCCCCGGTTTTCGGTAATTTTGTTTTATTAGGGTAACTGTTTCGGTTGCCCTATTTTTTTACGCTCGTACGGATGAAGACACTTTATACCAATGCCGCGATCTATGCCGGCGGCCGTTTTGCGGCCGGAGAGTTCGCCGTCGAGGGAGGCCGCATCGTGCCCGTCGCGGGCGCGGCGCCCGACCGGACCGTGGACCTCGGCGGCCGGCATGTGATTCCGGGACTCGTGGACGTGCACGTCCACCTGCGCGAACCGGGATTCTCGCAGAAGGAGACCATCGCCTCCGGAACGGCCGCGGCCGCACGGGGCGGATACACGACGGTCTGTTCGATGCCGAACCTGAACCCTGCGCCCGATGCGCCCGATACGCTCCGCGCGCAGATCGACATCATCCGCCGCGACGCCGTGGTGCGGGTCGTGCCTTACGGCTGTATCACGATGGGACAGCGGGGTGCCGGCGAGCTGGTCGATTTCGCGGCCCTCGCGCCCGATGTTGTCGGCTTCTCAGACGACGGCCGCGGCGTGCAGTCCGACGAACTGATGGAGGAGGCGATGCGCCGGGCGGCAAAAGCCGGCCGGCCGATCGTGGCCCACTGCGAGGTGGACGACCTGCTGCGGGGCGGCTATATCCACGACGGCGAATACTGCCGTGCGCACGGGCACAAGGGCATCTGCTCCGAGAGCGAGTGGAAGCAGGTGGAACGCGACATCGCGCTGGCCGAAAAGACCGGTTGTCAGTATCACGTCTGCCACGTCTCGACCAAGGAGAGCGTCGAGCTGGTGCGGCGTGCGAAGGCCCGCGGCGTGCGCGTGAGCTGCGAAACGGCGCCGCATTATCTGCTGCTCTGCGATGAGGATTTGCAGGAGGACGGACGCTTCAAGATGAATCCGCCGCTGCGCAGCCGCGAAGACCGCGCCGCGCTGATCGCGGGCGTCACGGACGGTACGATCGAGGTGATCGCCACCGACCATGCGCCCCATACCGCCGAAGAGAAGTCGCGCGGACTGGCCGGAAGCGCCATGGGAATCGTGGGCTTGGAGTGCGCTTTCCCGCTGATGTATAAATATATGGTGTTGCCGGGAACGCTCACGCTCGAAAAGCTTGTCGCGCTGATGTCCGACAATCCCCGCCGGATATTCGGTCTGGGCGGCGGCCTGAACGTCGGCGATGAAGCCGACTTCACGGTGCTCGACCTCGGCGCGCAGTACGAGGTAGACCCTGCGGCGTTCCTCTCGAAGGGCCGCGCCACGCCTTTCGCCGGCTGGCCGGTGCAGGGCCGCGCCGTGCTGACGGTCGTCGGGGGCCGGGAGGCATACCGGGATGATGGATTGCAGTTGTGAAGTCTCCCTTCTCAAAGGGAGATTTAGCGGGATTATAGATATGCCGGGTTTCATATGGAGCGGAATCCGGATCGACAGAACGAAACAAATCCATAAAAAGGGGCGATGCGAAAAGCCCGTACCGAAAATAAATATGAAACCATTTACGAAGAAAATTGTCTTGGAGAACGGCCGTGAGTTTTACGGCTACGGCTTCGGCGCCGACCGCGAGGTCATTAACGAGATCGTCTTCAATACCTCGATGGTGGGGTATCAGGAGATTATGTCCGACCCCTCCTACACGGACCAGATGGTCGTGATGACCTATCCGCTGATCGGTAATTACGGTATGGCCGACGAGGATTACGAAACGAAGACTCCGACCATCGGCGGCATGATCGTGCGCGAGTACAACGACTCGCCGAGCAACTTCCGCTACACGAAGACCCTGAACGAGGTCTTCGAGGAGCATGACATTCCCGCGATCTGGGGCGTGGACACCCGCACCCTGACGCGCATCATCCGTAACGAAGGCACCCAGAAGGTGATTATCACCGGCGCGGATACGCCCCTCGAAGAGGCGCTCCGCAAAGTGCGCGAGTACGCCCTTCCCCACGACATGGTTTCGCGCGTGAGCTGCAAGAAACGCTGGATGTCGCGCGTCCCCAACCACAAATACGACGTGGTGGCGGTCGACTGCGGCATCAAGTACAACATCATCCGCCAGCTGAACCGCGTGGGCTGCAACGTGACGGTCGTGCCGTTCGACTCGACGCTGGAGGAGATCATGGCCTTCCGTCCCGACGGCGTCGTGCTGTCGAACGGTCCCGGCAACCCGCAGGACGTGACGCCCGTGATCGAGCTGGTCAGGCAGCTGCGCGGCAAACTGCCGATCTTCGGCATCTGCATGGGCCATCAGCTCATTTCGCTGGCTTACGGCGCCAAGACCGTGAAGATGAAGTTCGGCCACCGCGGCGGCAACCACCCCGTGAAGAATCTGTCCACCGGCAAGATCGAGATCACGAGCCAGAACCATAGCTACGCCGTGGACGTCGATTCGCTGGCCGGTACGGGGCTGGAGCTGACCCACGTAAACCTGCTCGACGGCACGGCCGAGGGCGTGGAGTGTGTCGGCGACGCTGTTTTCTCGATGCAGTATCACCCGGAGAGCGCTTCGGGTCCGCAGGACAGCGGCTATTTGTTCAGAAAGTTTACCAAAATAATGGAGGAGCGTAAAAATGCCTAAGAGAAGAGATATAAAGAAGGTAATGGTTATCGGTTCGGGTCCGATCGTCATCGGACAGGCCGCCGAATTCGACTATGCGGGCACGCAGGCCTGCCTCGCACTCAAGGAAGAGGGCTACGAGGTGATTCTCGTGAATTCGAACCCCGCCACGATCATGACCGACACGCATATTGCGGACAAGGTATACATGGAGCCGCTGACGCTCGAATACGTCGCCAAGATCATCCGCTTCGAACGCCCCGACGCCATCGTGCCGGGACTGGGCGGGCAGACGGGTCTGAACCTCGCGGTGCAGCTCGCCAAGAAGGGCATTCTGAAAGAGTGTCAGGTCGAGATTCTGGGCACCTCGTTCGAGTCGATCGAACGTGCCGAGGACCGCGAGCTTTTCAAGGAGCTGTGCGAATCGCTGGGCGAGCCGGTGATCGAGTCGAAGATCGCCATGTCGGTCGAGGAGGCCGTCGAGGTCGCCGCCGAGATCGGCTATCCCGTCGTGCTGCGTCCCGCCTATACGCTGGGCGGCACGGGCGGCGGCTTCGCCGACAACGAGGAGCAGCTGCGCGAGATGATGCGCCACGCCCTGTTCCTTTCGCCCGTACATCAGGTGCTCGTCGAGAAGAGCATCAAGGGATACAAGGAGATCGAGTTCGAGGTGATGCGCGATCACAACGACACGGCCATCAGCATCTGCTGCATGGAGAACATCGACCCCGTGGGCGTCCATACGGGCGACTCGATCGTCGTGGCGCCGTGCCAGACGCTCACCAACAAGGAGTTCCAGATGCTGCGCGACAGCGCCCTGAAGATCATCCGCGAGCTGAAGATCGAAGGCGGCTGCAACGTGCAGTTCGCACTCGACCCCCTGTCATTCAAATACTACCTGATCGAGGTGAATCCCCGTGTGTCGCGCTCCTCGGCCCTCGCATCGAAGGCCAGCGGTTATCCGATCGCGCGCGTTACGGCCAAGGTGGCCGTGGGTCTCACCCTCGACGAGATCATGCTGGCCAATACGCCCGCCAGCTTCGAGCCGACGCTCGACTACGTCGTGACTAAAGTCGCCCGCTTCCCGTTCGACAAGTTCAGTGACGCGTCGAACAAGCTCGGTACGCAGATGAAAGCCACGGGCGAGGTGATGTCGATCGGCCGCACGATGGAGGAGAGCCTGCTGAAGGCGATGCGTTCGCTCGAAACCGGCGTCTGCCATATCTACCACAAGAAGTTCGACGACTGGACGAACGACCGGCTGCTGGAATACATCGCCGAGCCTACCGACGACCGACTGTATGCCATCGCGCAGCTGATCCGCGGCGGCGTCGATCTGGTGCTGATCTACAACCGCACGAAAATCGACATGTTCTTCCTCGAAAAGTTCAAGAATATCGTCGAATTCGAGCGCGTCGTCGAGGCCGCTCCGATGGATATCGAAGTGCTGCGCGAAGCCAAGCGCATGGGTTTCAGCGACAAGTTCATCGGTCAGCTGTGGGGTGTCTCGCAGCACGACATGTACCTGCTGCGCGAGAAGAACGGCAACCTGACACTTTGTGCCCAACAGTTGGATATCAGCCGGCAGACGCTATATAACAAGATACGGAAGTACGGTTTGTAGCCGGATAGACACCCTTATCGTACAACGATCATTACATAATCCCGTTCATGCACTTTCGGGTTATCCAGCAGTTCGACCAACTTCTTTTGCTTGGGCGAGCCGGTGCGCTTTACCAGTTCGCGCATCTCGGTGACGGTACGGAGCATGTACAGGCAATCGTCCGTTTGTCCGTCCGGCCAGAAAGGCATCCCGTCGTCTAGGTCGTTAATGAAGCCCCTGTTTTTGTCAGCCGGCAGCATGACCGTGCGTCCTTCTTCTTTCAAGTAGACTGCCTGGTGGGTCAGGCTCGGTTTGTAGTCATATTCCCAGCCGAGCCAGTTTGCGATGATTCGTCCCCCCTTTTGATAAAGGCCCATGAACAAACCTTTGGGGTTCTCGTAAAAAGTTTTCAACCACATTTTGCCTTTGGGAATTTTAGCATCCGCCATCTCTTTCAGGTTAAGCCCTTGCTCCCCGTAACGGATAGCGTAGAGCGGGGCGACGGTTTGCGGATTGCGTAATTGGTAGACGGTGTCGCAATAGGGCATCATGAAAGTCATCCGGTCTTGTCCGGTGTTCCAGTAAAACGTTTGGAAGAACGGAATGCTGTCGGTCATCGTGTGCGGGGCCAACTCCCCTTCTTTCAACCTGAATTTGCAGAGCGTATCGCCTTGGAGGTTGAACGTCGTGATTCCGTCCGGTTCTCCCGTTGCCTCACTTTGGTTACATAAGGTATAACCAGTGGAGGAGAAACCAAGTAGTTTGTCGTCGCGTCGACCGAGCGGATATTTCTCGATGGGGCTTTCGGGGAAGATGTAACTTTGGATCGTCAGCATCGTATCCAGTGGCGGCAAGACACTGATGCAGGGGATGCTGTCCGTCCCGGTTTTCCGCGTTTCCTGAGTCTTCCCGCTAAGGGCGACATACATGCGGGTGGTTTTCTTATCGTAAAACATGTTCTGCCCGTTCATCTCGTTGTTCCATTTATAAGCCAATGCCTTGAAGCCATACCGTTTGCTCGGAATACCTTGTTTCCGGTAGTAGATGCGCGGGTTGTTGAATGTGATAAAGGCATTGCTATCCGGTAGCTCGATTGCCTGGGTGACGGTGAACCGGGCATCTCCGACGGTATAGTATTCGATCTCGGAGGCGATCTGGCTCAACTTCAACGGAGCGGGTTTCCTGGAGGCTTGTTCCACATCTACGATTTTTACGGGTTCGGAACGGTCTATCTGGGCTTCCATCTGTGGGGCGGCCGGGATGTGCCGTGCTTTTTCTTCCGTCTGCTTGCATCCGATCGTTATCAGTAAAACGGATAGGATACCTATGGTAAAAAGGTGCTTTTTCATCTTGAATCTGTATTTGTAGCGAATGTAATGATTTATTATGAGCCTGTTTAAATTTCCCTGAAATAAATTTTGCATAGCCTTCATCGGCCAGCTTTGTCTCTTTATAGGATTATTTTGAAAAACAACTGTCATACTATCACTAATTTCCTTTTATCAATTGAATATCAATAGACACAAGCAATGATAGTAGGTATGACGGATGCCTATTCCATCTATCATACTATCACTAACCGCCTGTCCAAGATTCTTCTTCACATGACTTATTTTCAATAACATAATAAGATAAACCCATTGACACCCGG
>ENA-OUQS01001065-OUQS01001065.1-human-metagenome-genome-assembly--contig:-NODE-1065-length-25703-cov-4.590494_pt1 | contig 25703 bp, 16 predicted proteins | sample MGYA00248463_ERZ548848 | MGnify/ENA primary metagenome ERZ548848 (study PRJEB26491, sample SAMN04978192) | human metagenome | host: Homo sapiens | study: EMG produced TPA metagenomics assembly of the... | reverse complement strand
GAAGAAGCTAAAAACCGATGCAGAAAAGACTGCCGAAAAAGCCCAGCACCTGCGGCTTCATTTTTAAAAGGAATACTAATCCTTCCTTTTCCTTCATCATTACAAGTAAACTGAACTTTTGTATTAAAAAATGAAGAAAGATGTTTTTTCAGAATATCATATTCTTCGCGTGAAGTAGGACGAGAAGGGACTTTCGGCTTTTTCGCTTCTTCTATCGAATGTCCTTCGGAAAGACTTTTCACGATTTCTTCGACTTTACGCACAGAATAACCGTTCTCTTGTATCAATTCATACACTTTCAACTGAAGTGCAGGGTCATCAATCGACAGCAAAGCCCGCGCATGTCCCATATCCAGCAATTTGTTCTTCAGCCCCATTTGAATTTCAGCCGGCAGTTTCAACAAACGCAGATAATTAGCGATAGTCGTCCTTTTTTTACCTACCCGATCGCTCAACCGTTCTTGAGTCAGATTATATTGTTCGATCAATTTCTGAAACGTCAATGCGATTTCGATAGAATTCAAATCTTCCCGTTGAATATTTTCTATCAGCGCCATCTCCATCATCGTCTCATCCTCTGCGGTCCGCACATAAGCCGGAATGGTTTTAAGACCGGCCATAATAGAAGCCCTGTAACGACGCTCCCCGGCAATGATCTGATAAGTTCCGTCCGATATCTGACGTAAAGATATCGGCTGTATAATGCCTAACTCCCGAATAGATGTAGCCAATTCTGACAACGCTTCCTGATCAAATTCCCGTCTGGGTTGGTCAGGATTCGGCTTTATTTTTGAAATTTCTATTTCATTTATCGACGAAGACCCCTCCGTTTTCACCTCATCCATCGTAATGAGTGCATCGAGTCCACGTCCCAAAGCGTTTCTTTTAAATGTAGCCATAGTATGTCGCCCTTTTATACCTGCCGGGCAAGACAGGTTTATCTTATAAAATCAACTCTCTCTTTCGATCAACTCTTTTGCCAGTTGCATGTGGTTAATACTTCCGCGAGAATCCGGATCGTACAATATCGCCGGAATCCCATGACTGGGAGCTTCGCTCAACCGGATATTCCGCTGAATAACGGTAGTAAACACCATATCCCTGAAATGCTTTTTCAGTTCCTCATAAATTTGATTGGCAAGTCTCAGCCGAGCATCGTACATAGTCAGCAAAAAGCCCTCTATTTCCAAAGCCGGATTCAATTTGGATTTGATAATCTTAATTGTGTTCAATAATTTACTGATTCCTTCCAACGCAAAATATTCGGCCTGAACCGGAATAATAACCGAATCCGCAGCGGTTAAAGAATTGACGGTTATCAAACCCAACGATGGAGAGCAGTCTATCAAAACATAATCATATTCCCGCTTGACCTCGTCCAATAACCGTGACAACACTCGCTCCCGGTTTTCTATATTCAAGAGTTCCAATTCCGCACCGACAAGATCGATTCTCGAACACACGATGTCCAATCCTGAAACACAAGATCCGACAATCGCCTCACGCAAAGAATTTCCGCCGATCAGACATTCATAAATCGATACAGAAACCGTACGAGGATCTACCCCGAGTCCTGAAGAAGCATTTGCCTGTGGGTCGGCATCGATCACGAGAACTTTTTTGTCCAACGCGGCTAATGATGCGGCCAAATTGATCGAAGTAGTGGTTTTTCCCACTCCTCCCTTTTGATTGGCAATAGCAATAACTTTACCCATAACACAAAATTTTATCGGGAGCAAAGTAACCGTTTTTTATGTTCTGCTATTTATCAGCACACAAAAAAATGTCCCGATTGTTGATAAGTCGGCTTTATTGTTAATAACATCAATAAGATTCCGAATATACGTAAAGTGCTCACTCATCGTGACAAAGATAAATAAATTTGACGGATACTACTGTGCCTTTCAATTAATTTAGCACTCGAATAAACTACACGTTAAAAAAAGCGGTCTGAAAAATGTTTATTTTGTACATTTGCATACAAAGAACCTGACAATTAAAATATATATATGAAAGTCCCAGCCACAGAAAAAAGGCCGCTTATTTTAGTAACGAATGATGACGGAATAGAAGCAAAAGGCGTTCACGAACTGGTAAAAATGATAGAAGATTTGGGCGACATCGTAGTCGTAGCACCGGATAGTCCCCGTTCCGGCCAATCGAGCGCACTATCTGTCGGCATTCCTCTAAGGCTCAATTTGATCGAACATTACAGGAACATATCTTTTTACCGGACAAACGGCACACCGGTCGATTGTGTAAAACTTTCTATGAATCAACTGTTCGACCGCCAGCCTGACCTTTTATTATCCGGAATCAATCACGGTTCGAACTCTGGCGTCAGCATTGTTTACTCGGGAACGATGGGAGCTGCTCTGGAAGGCTGTATAATCGGAATCCCCTCTATCGGTTTCTCTCTTACCAGTCACGAACCGGATGCAGATTTTTCGCCCTGCCGGGAAATCGTAAGGGAAAGTTGTAAAAAAGTCTTGGAAAAAGGGCTTCCGCCTTCGGTCTGTTTAAACATCAATATTCCGGCAATTCCTCGTCCGAAAGGTGCACGCATCTGCCGCCAGGCTCAAGGCTACTGGACCGAAGAATACGACCACCGTATCGATCCGCACGGGAAAGATTACTATTGGCTGACCGGCCGTTTTATGAATTTAGAACCCGAGAATGAAGATACTGACGAATGGGCACTTGCTCACGGTTATATCTCGATAGTTCCATGCACTTGTGATCAAACAGCCTATTCCGCCATTCCGGAAATAAATGATCTTTTATCTTTAGAATAATTCCGACTCATGAAAAAAATCGCCATATCGTTTATCTTCTTTATAATGCTCGGATGCAGCAGCGTACCGCTGACCGGTCGAAGACAACTCAATCTTGTCTCTGATCAAGAGGTTCTTGCATTAAGTAATCAAAGTTTCTCGGATTACATGAAAACGGCAAAAGTGTCAACAGACTATATGAAGACACTACAAGTCGCACGTGTCGGACAACGCATTGCAAATGCCGTCATGAGTTTCTTGCGAAACAACGGTATGACTGCCGATGCAGCTTCTTATAATTGGCAATTTGTACTGGTTAACGATAATACACCGAATGCTTTTTGCATGCCCGGAGGGAAAGTGGTTGTAAATACCGGCATACTTCCGTACACTCTCGATGATGACGGATTGGCTGTCGTTCTCGGACATGAGATCGCTCATGCCGTCGCCAAACACAGCAGCGAACGAATCAGCCAGCAAATGCTCGTTCAATATGGCGGAGTAGCGTTAAACACCCTGATGCAAAACAAGTCGGATGCAGCGCAAGCTTTGGCAAATCAAATATATGGTGTCGGGACACAAGTAGGTGTCATGCTGCCCTACTCCCGTAAGCAAGAATCCGAGAGCGACCGTATGGGTCTCATTTTTATGGCAATGGCCGGCTATAATCCCGAGAAAGCGCCTGCATTCTGGGAAAGAATGGCAACTCAAGGATCTTCCACCCCCGAATTTTTAAGCACCCATCCGTCTGATGCCTCTCGAATAGCAAATTTAAAGAAATTAGTTCCCGAAGCTATGAAATACAAAAAATAAAAAATTCAGTTCGATAAAAGACTCATGCAAATAAGGAAAATGAAAGCAAAAGACATCGAAGATGTCATGCAACTATGGTTATACACCAACCTGAAAGCGCACGCTTTCATTCCTGAATACTATTGGTACGAGAATTTCAACGAAGTAAAATCGGCACTATCCGAGGCCGAAATATATGTTGCAGACCAAAATAAAAAGGTTATAGGATTCATCGGTCTTATCGATAACTATATTGCAGGAATTTTCGTTTCCGAACACATGCAATTGCACGGTATAGGGAAACAACTGCTAAGTATTGCAAAAAAGCGACACCCGGTCTTACAATTGCATGTTTATAAAAAGAATCTAAAAGCTATCGGATTTTATCAAAAACAAGACTTCAAAATTATAAAATCCGAAATCGACACGCATACCGGAGAAGAAGAACTTTTCATGGAATGGAAAAATAGGCCGTTTTGAGATCAAGAGTCCGGACGGATTTTATGACAAAAAAATCAACAACCAAACAAAAAAATTCTCTAATCCCAAGTAGCTTTTCTATATCATTTTTCCAAAAACCATACACATTCGATTTTCATTTCAATTTAAGAGTCGCACGACTTCCCCCGACAAGACCATTTGCATTTTTTCGCAAAAATATTCAATCACACAACTCATACAACAGAATATTTTTTGTATAAAACGACAAAATGACGAATTTATTCAAAAAAAATTCAAGTTTTATGCAATAATAAAACATTTATTCTTACATTTGCATCTGAATATAGCATAATTATACAAAGAAATAAATTATTGCTTTCAATATAGAGACTATTTCAAATTTTATCAGATACTGTTCCGAGACTTATTTCGGTGCATTTTGTGTTTTCTAAAAACATAAAAACACGATAAGAAACGAAATACGAATCTTGAATACAGACAAAATAAAAGGAAAGGAACTTTAAGACTTTCAAAAAAGGAATAATCTTATGAAAAATAAAGTCGATAGGCTACAGGCTATTAAAGAAATTATTATTTCACACAAAATCAGTAGTCAGGAAGATTTACTAAAGCAACTCACGGAAAGAGGTTTCGACCTCACTCAAGCGACCCTTTCCAGAGATTTAAAACAACTGCAAATCGCTAAAGTCGCAGGCAAAGACGGAGGTTACCTTTACGTTATGCCCGAAACCGCAGGAATCGGCAGATTGGCCAATGCAAAAAATCAACAACACTATGCAGGCCCGGTATCCGGTTTTCTTTCTATCGAATTCTCCGGACAATTGGCGGTTATTAAAACACGTCCGGGTTATGCTAGCGGAATAGCTTGGGACATAGACACTCACTCTGCTGAAGAAATATTGGGAACAATTGCCGGAGACGATACGATATTGTTAATCTTACGCGAAGGAATTACCCGACCACAAGTATTGGAAACTCTAAAAACCATAATACCTTCTATCGACGGAGAATAAAAGAGATATTATATTAACATATTAAAATGACCCGATGCGCCTGTTTATTCTACTTAAAAACAGACCAAAGAACAAAAGAAAATGGAAGATACAATTGAAGTAATTGTAGCAAGCGAAAAGCACTTGTCGTATGTAGAAACAATTCTCGATACAATCGAGAAAGCAGCAAAAGTCAGAGGTACCGGAATCGCAAAACGGTCACCGGAATACGTAAAACAAAAAATGCTTGAAGGGAAAGCCATTATCGCCCTCGACGGAGATAAATTTGCGGGGTTTTGCTATATCGAAAGCTGGAGTAACAAACAGTTTGTAGCCAATTCAGGACTTATCGTCGTAGAGGCATATCGAGGACACGGACTGGCCAAACGGATCAAAAGAAAAGCATTCGAACTTTCCCGATCTCGTTTTCCGGATGCAAAAATTTTCGGACTTACAACCGGACTGGCAGTAATGAAAATCAACTCAGAATTAGGATATCGTCCGGTAACATTCTCCGAACTTACAGAGGACGAAGCTTTTTGGAAAGGATGCCAAAGCTGTGTAAACTATGACATATTGCAACGGACAAACCGCAGAATGTGCCTGTGTACGGGAATGCTCTTCGACCCGCATGCCGAAGAACACCATTCTGAAAATAAATAATTACATTTAATATAAATACTCTCGATATGAAAAAAGAAAAAGTTGTTTTAGCATTCAGCGGAGGATTAGACACATCTTTCTGCGCAAAATATCTGACAGAAGACTGCGGCTACGAACTATATACGGCAATCGCAAATACCGGAGGGTTCAGTAAAGAAGAACTGAAATCGATAGAAGAACGCGCCTACAAATTGGGAGCGACCAAACATGCCTCTCTCGATATAACACAAGAATATTACGATAAAAGTATCAAATACATGATATTCGGAAATGTTCTCAGAAACGGAACATATCCTATCTCCGTCAGTTCGGAACGTATTTTTCAGGCAATCGCCATTATCAATTACGCCAAAAAGATCGGAGCAGATTATGTCGCTCACGGTAGTACCGGTGCAGGAAACGATCAAGTTCGCTTCGACCTTACGTTCCAAATATTAGCTCCTGAAATAAAAATACTTACGCCGACACGAGACATGACTCTCACCCGCGAATATGAAATAGATTATCTGAAAAAACACGGATATGAAGCCGACTTCAAAAAAATGGAATATTCCATCAACAAAGGATTATGGGGAACGAGTATCGGAGGAAAAGAGACGTTGAAAAGTAACCAGACTCTTCCCGAATCGGCATATCCCTGCCAAATGATTGCAAAAGGCGAAGAAACTTTAACAATAGATTTCAAAGAAGGAGAAATCGCTGCAGTCAACGGAGAAAAATATGATGACAAAGTCGCGGCAATACAAGCTATCGAAAAAATTACTGAAAAATACGCAATCGGGCGAGATATGCACATCGGCGATACGATCATAGGTATCAAAGGACGTGTAGGTTTCGAAGCTGCAGCTCCGATGGTAATCATCAACGCCCACAAAATGCTCGAGAAACATACTCTTACCAAATGGCAACAATACTGGAAAGATCAAATCGGGACATGGTACGGGATGTTTTTGCATGAAGCTCAATACCTCGATCCTGTAATGCGGGATATGGAAGCTTTTCTACAAAGCTCCCAACAAAATGTCACCGGTCGAGTTATCATCGACCTGAAGCCGTACCGCTATATCTTGGTAGGTGTCGAAAGTGACTTCGATCTTATGAAATCCGATTTCGGAGAATATGGAGAAGTGAACAAAGCATGGACAGCTGATGATGTAAAAGGATTCACTAAAATCTTGGGTAACCAAATGAAAATTTACCATTCGGTATTGAACAAAAACAAAAAGTAAATTTTTAATAAACCAAAAGCAGAAAAGGATTTATCTTTTTCTGCTTTATTCCAATAATATAATATGATAAAAGCAGGAATTATAGGCGGAGCAGGCTACACAGCCGGAGAATTAATTCGTTTATTAATAAATCATCCGGACGTTGAGGTCGAGTTTGTCAATAGCAGCAGTAATGCCGGGAATAAAATTACAGATGTTCATTCAGGACTTTTCGGCGAAACAGACCTGACTTTTACCGCCGAGTTTCCATTTGATAAGATCGATGTGTTATTTTTCTGTACAGCACATGGAGACACAAAAAAATTCATGGACACTCATTCCCTTCCCGAAAAATTAAAAATAATAGATCTTTCTATGGATTTCCGGATAGAATCTCCCGAACATGATTTTATTTACGGTCTTCCTGAACTAAACCGGAAACGAATAATCCGGTGCAATCGGGTTGCCAATCCGGGATGTTTCGCTACCGCCATACAACTGGCTCTGCTCCCGCTGGCAAAAAATTTGCTGCTTAACAATCCCGTACACATCCATGCGATAACCGGATCGACAGGTGCCGGACAAAAACCTTCGGCAACATCTCATTTTAGCTGGAGAAATGACAACGTCTCCATCTATAAACCTTTTACACATCAACATCTGGCAGAAATAAAACAAAGTCTGAAACAACTTCAAAACAGTTTTGATACCGACTTGAATTTTATTCCGGTACGAGGAAATTTCTCAAGGGGAATTTTCGCCACTCTTTACACGGACTGCCCGGTAGAACTCGATGAAATAAAACGAATTTACGAAGAGTATTACGACGATCATTCTTTCGTGTTCATCAGCGACAAGAATCCCGATCTGAAACAAGTCGTAAATACAAACAAATGTTTACTTTATTTAGAAAAATTCGGGAATAAATTGCTGATTACCTCTTTGATCGACAACCTTCTGAAAGGCGCATCCGGACAAGCGGTTCACAATATGAATTTACTTTTCGGTCTGGAAGAAACCGTCGGTCTGAAACTCAAACCTTCGGCATTTTAACATAATAAAAAATTCACTATGAAACTATTCGATGTTTATCCTCTTTTCGATATAGAAATAGTCAAGGGAAAAGGTTGTTATACATATGATTCGAAAGGAAACGAATACCTCGACTTGTATGGCGGACATGCTGTAATCTCGGTGGGGCACACCCATCCCTATTACACTCAAAAACTTACCGAACAGGCACAAAAACTTATATTTTATTCAAACTCGGTAATCAACAGTTTGCAAATAGAACTGGCAGATAAATTGGGAAAACAATCAGAATACGACGATTATTCGCTATTTCTGATTAACTCCGGAGCAGAAGCGAACGAAAATGCTCTCAAACTTGCCTCTTTCCACACAGGAAAAAAGAAAGTCATCGCTTTCAAAAAAGCTTTCCACGGACGTACGTCGGCAGCGGTAAAAGTAACGGACAACCCTAAAATCGTTGCACCTATCAACGATACATTCGAAGTCAGTTACCTGAACCTAAATGACATCAACTCCGTAAAAACAGAAATAGCCAAAGGCGATGTGTGTGCGGTTATTATCGAAGGAATACAAGGAATCGGAGGAATACAAGTTCCCAAAATCGATTTCATGCAACAACTCCGGGAAGTATGTACTCAAAACAGTGTAGTCCTTATTCTTGACGAAATACAATCGGGATACGGACGAAGTGGTAAATTTTTCGCACATCAATATGCCGGAATAAAAGCCGATCTCATAACTATGGCAAAAGGGATGGGAAACGGTTTCCCGATCGGCGGCGTACTGATAAGCCCCATGTTCACTCCGGCATACGGGATGTTGGGAACGACTTTCGGAGGAAATCATCTCGGTTGTGCCGCCGCAATAGCCGTACTCGATATTATGAAAAAAGAAAATTTAGTAGAAAATGCGGCCAATACAGGTAACTACCTGATCAATGAATTAAAAAAGATTCCTCAGATCAAAGAAGTACGAGGAGAAGGACTCATGATAGGCCTTGAATTTGATCAACCGGTAAAAGAGATCAGAAGCAAACTGTTATTTGAACAGAAAGTATTTACAGGAGTTTCAGGTACAAATGTAATACGACTGCTGCCCCCATTGGTACTCACAAGCGATCAAGCCGATATATTTATAGAACGTCTGAAAAAAGTATTGAATTAAGAACTATACAAAAATGAAGAGAACCCTAAAAGTCTTTTATCTAACTTTTAGGGTTCTCTTCATTTGTAAAGTAGTCCTATTTATAAACTTCGATATTAAACACGATATATTCTCTTTTTAATCTGTATTTAATACATTATTCGGGTATTTCTTAAGAATAGGAGTCTACTTTTGCTTTACATTAATTCAATATCTTACCAAAATGAAAAACTTACGACTACCGATCTTACTCATTTTCGGGCTGCTATCAAGCCTTGCATCAGCAAAAGAAATCTACGTCGCTTCCTTCGGAAAAGACTCGAATCCCGGTTCGCAAAACGAACCCTATGCAACATTGGGAAAAGCATTTACTGTTCTCGAAAACGACGATAAAATTTTCATACTGGACATACTAAGCATACAAAACGAAGCTTCGGGAACCGGAACGGGACAAATGGAAGATGATTGTCTCGGCATCAAATTTCCGTCTGACAAAAAAAATATCGTCATACAAGGGCTCTCTCCCGAAACATCCGGTATCGATGGGACATCTCTTATTTTAGGGCAACGGGTACTGTTATTGCAAAACGTCGAAAATCTGACAATCAAAAACATCTCGATAACCAATGCCCTGAAAAATATAAATCCCATGGTAATAGGTGGTGGCGCAATCAGTGTTGAAGGCGGAAATGTCACCATCGAGAATTGCAATTTCGATACCTGCGGATCATCCACTCTTCGTTACGGAGGAGTCATTCAGGTCAATAACGCCATCGTAACACTGAAAAATTGCAGTTTCGCTCGGAGCAACGCTTCTTACGGAGGGGCTATATACGTCGCATCCGGAAAGGTGATGACAGATAACTGTTCTTTCGCTCAAGGGAATGCTACCCTCGGTGGCGCTATCGCTACACAAGCCAATACTGCCAACACGGTTACTCCCGAAGAAAAACAAGTTTCCATCTTTTGTTCTAATTCGTACTTTTACAAAAACAACGGTTCGGCAGGCGGTGCGATAGCCGTAAGCAACTCTACAAATAATAATGCCGTCAAACTTCGAATCGAAAGTTGTACGTTTGCCGAAAATTCAGGACGAGGCGGAGCTATCTCCCTTGAAAATAAAAAAACAGCGATCAATGACTATCAGTTGATAAATTCCACGATCTATAAAAACAGTTCTCCAAACGACGCCGGAGCAATCATGTTGCTTGCCGGTCAAACAGGAGAAACATTCGATCTGATCAACTGTACCATCACTGAAAATACGACAACCGGGAACGCAGGACATGGGGCAGGAATCCGGTTCTATAACGACGATTCGTCAACCAGCCAGACCGTATTGAAAAGAATATTGAACTGTATTATCGAAAACAACTATGCGACAAACAACGGCAGCAGAAATCAGAATTCCGATCTGTCGTTCCGTCATACGCCCGAAGCCACCTACTTAATCATTAAAAACTCTTTCATAGGAAGCGACGGGAACAATAATATCAACGTAAAATATTACATGGAAGACAACCTCTTCAACTATTTTTCGGCAGTAGAATCCCTTGCCGAATTCGAAGGATCTACTTCCGATCAGATTCAGGCCGAAAAATGTATTCCAGTACTAAGTTCTTCTCTCGCTTCTAATTACGGAAATCCCCAATGGTTACAAGAAGTCGGCATAACCACCGATCAAAAAGGGAAAACAAGACCGTTTACCAATAACCGATGCACTATCGGTTCTGTCGAAGTAGTCTCTACTCTAAACCCGGGAACAAAGCCCGAAGGAACACCTACATACCCAAGTTATGATAATCTGGTAATGGCAGGTTATCAAGGATGGTTTTCTGTAAAAGGTGATGACTCCGGAAACAACGGATATGTTCACTGCGGCCGTGACGGAAAATTCGAACCGGGATATGCCGGAATAGAATTTTGGCCCGACATGACCGAATACACAAAAAAATACCCGGTCGATTTCGTTTATCCCGACAATAGCCAGGCCTATTTTTTCAGTTCTTCCGATGAAGAGACTGTCGATCTGCACTTCAAATGGATGCAGCAATACGGAATCGATGGCGTTTTCATTCAGAGATTCATATCTTCCATAACAAGTCAAGCAATAGGAAAAGTTTTGAAACATGCCGTAAAAGCAGCAAAAAAATATAATCGAGCCTTTTCGATTATGTATGATTGCAGCGGACTATCTACTGAGGCAGATATCTATAAAGTATTAAATGACTGGAAAATCATCAATGCTAAATACCGTCTTTCCGATCCGTCTGTATGTCCTACCTATCTTCACCATAACGGAAAACCGATGATTGCATTATGGGGTATCGGTTTACAAGGCAAAGGCAGTACTCCCGCCCAATTTAAAACAATGATGGACAATCTGCAAGATCTAGACGGGGCTAAACAAAAATTTTCCTACTTACTGGGATCATCTTATCAGTGGAGAACCGGAGGAGGCGACGCCTATCCCGACACGAAAGATCTGGTCGAAGTATTAAAAACAGCAGATATTATTTCTCCTTGGTCGGTCGGACGTTACAACTCTATAGCAGGATTCATGGACAGTGTGGAAAAATTCCTGAAAACCGATATTTTATGGTGTAGAATGAATAATGTAGGATATGCCCCGGTAGTTTTTCCGGGATTCTCATGGAGAAACTTAAAAAATCTGACCGCAGATAAATATGATGAAATACCTCGCCTGAAAGGTGATTTCTTATGGAGACAGATTGCCGAGGCAAAAAAAGCCGGAGCCAAGATGATCTATGTAGCCATGTTCGACGAACTGGATGAAGGGACCTGTATTTTCAAATGTGCAAACAGTAAAAATACACCGATATTCGCAACTTCATCAGACCCTCAAGGTAAATTCTTGGGAATCGACGATGATCTGCCCACCGATTACTATCTGTTCTTAGCCGGACAGGCTGGCGAATGGCTGAAAGGGAATGCAGAATACGGCGATACCAAACCTTCCTACAAACCGATGGGAATGGGACATACAAAAATAGAATCCCCGATAACGATAACTTATGCAAATAATATCCTCTCAATCAAAGCCGTTCGAACCGGAAAAATAATTGTACGAATCTATAATACACAAGGGAATTTAATAGGCACATTAAAAAATAAAGAACAAAATATACCTTTCAATAAAACAATTAATATATCCGCTTTTCCTAAAGGCATATATATTATACAAACTATCCTCGAAGGAAAAACATACACCACAAAAATTCAAAAATAAAAGATTTCACAAGCCATTTAATATAAAAATGAAGTACCCCCTAAAAGTAGATAAAAAACTTTTAGGGGGTACTTCATTAAAAACACTCGACCTATTCTGTATCACCATATAAATATAAATTCTCGGTTTAATATATCTTTTTATTACTGAAATCAATAATCGTTCCCCAACATAGGTCTCTTTTTTATAATAATATTGTTTATCACTAATTCACAGGTATTTATATTATTAACATAGTAGTCCTAAAATTATAATTCTCATATCAGGAATATTAAAATCAATTTAATAAGAATTTAATACAGTTTGTAACAATGTAGTTGAGCATTTTTAATATCACCAAATTTCTTTTGTAACAAGTTTTAAGAAGAGCCTGATCTAAATTACCGAAAAACTTAGCTTCTTCTTGAAAATACAGAATTCACAATATTCATTAACTCTAAATTTTTACTTATGAGAACTTCTACAAAATTGTGGGCAACAGCCCTACTTTTTTCGTTTTCAGCTTTTTCTTTAAGTGCAAAAGATCTTTATGTCGCAAGCGCAGCTAATGGAGGGTCAGACTCCAATGACGGATTGACTGCAGAGACTCCGGTCGCTTATTTAAGTCAATTGAATGATGTAATCGAAGCCGGAGATATCATTCATGTAAACGGTATGATCATGATGTCGCAAGACCCGAATACAACAGAAGATAGAACATCTGGTTATATACAATTTCAAAACGGCAAAGATGGTCATCAAGGATTCTACATTGCCGGAGGTAATTGGACAGACATTACATTTATGGGAGAGAACAAAGCGACCGATGGTTTTGATGCCGAATGGAAAGGTCGCTTGTTCCGCCTTAATGGAGGAGGAAACACGACTTTTAAAAACCTTACTTTCCAAAAAGGGCGGGATTTGATCAGTGATGGTGGAAACGCCTTTTGGATTGGCGGGAATCTAGTAGCTACATTTGTTGATTGTAACTTCCAACAAAATACAGTATATCATGCCGATGCAGCTTTACCTTCGGATAATCCGAAATCGAACGGACGAGGAGGTGCTATCCATAAAAATGAATTAGGAGATTTATATCTGTACAATTGCACATTTATGGGAAATGAAAACAAAGAGGGAAGCGGTGCAAATATCTGCGGAGGGAAGTTTGCCGCTATAGGTTGTTCATTTATGGCAAATACAAGTCAAATTAATAGTAGCGAAGGGGGAGCTTTGAAATTTTGGTGTCTAACAGAAAAGCCGATCGAAGCTACTATCGAACACTGCTTATTTATGGGGAACAGCTGTACCGGAGCTGGAGGAGCAATCGCCATTCATGAATCAGCGAACAGACCAGGAACATATCACGATATAACGATTAAAGATTGTTCATTTATCGCTAATACAACAACAGGCATGGGAGGTGCACTCATTGTCAACACTACCGTTACAGACAACAAGAGTTATGTTAAAGTTCTCAATTCAACTTTTGCATACAATCAATCTACAACTGATGGCGCCAGCATTTTGTTGAGAGGAGCTTCTACTGGTAGCGAATTTACAATGGTAAACTGCAGTGTAGCAGACAATATTACACAAGGTAACGGCGGGCATGGGGCAGGTTTCACCGTCACAAACGATAGCAATTTCCCTTCTAAAAACTGTACAAAGCGTATCTATAACTGCATTTTTGATGGGAACTACGCAGTCGACGGAGGTAAAATGACAACCTCTGATTTAACCTTGCGGTTAGATGCTATTGCAGAAGGAGAATTTGAAGCTTATAATAGTTATTTCGGGAAGATTACAAATCTTAAACCGTTGGACGGGACAGCAACTACTTGCACTATGGATTATATGCCGGGAAGTATAAAAGAGGGAAGAGACTGGGCAACTACAAACCCTGCAGGAATATCCGATGACATAAATGTATATGGACCCGTTAATTATTTAATTCCTTTTATGGATGAAAACGCAGCAGGTCTTACCTATGGCAACGCCGAATATCTGACTCAATTTGGTATCGATAGAGATCAAATGGGCAATCCCCGTAAAATTACAGGAAATTCATGTGCCGTAGGATCTTTCGAATTAACTGAAGCAGATGTCGATAGCTGGGAACTAGGGGAAAAATGGGAACCTATACTTACAGGCATTATAAATGCAACCAAAGATAATGATGCACAAACACAAATCTATATTATAAACGGAGAAATCACTGTTGGAACAGGAGATAACAATGCAAATATTCAGTTATATAATATGAACGGAAGCATCTTAAAAGCAGCAACCGGACGAATGGAAATCAACGGTATCAACAGCGGATTCTACATTGTGAAAGCCGTTTTAGACAACCAAATCTCAGTTAAGAAAATCTGGATAAAATAATAAACACGATAATAAGAGATAAAGTCGTTAGAAATATTCTAACGACTTTATTCTATGAACCTTGATTATACAATATCACACACTAATACAAATTTTAATTTTTTATTTATGGAAATACCTAAAAAAACTACATGGAGAAATGCGTTAACGCATTTCTTGCAACGGTCATCTTGTTTCCGTATTGTTTGGGTAGTGGGACTGTTCCTCAGCGCACAGTTACTCTATGCTCAAAATTCTGAAATAAAGATTTCCGGATCTGTTTTCGACGCCTCAGGTGAGCCCATTACGGGGGCAAATGTATCTGTTGTTGGTTCTTCTAAAGGTACGATAACCGATTACAAAGGAAACTTCACACTCAGTGTTCCTCCTAAATCGACCTTACGGATAAGCTTTATAGGTTTCGAACCTCAGACAATCAGAATCGGAGATCAAACCAATTTCCGGATTACATTAAAAGAAAACTCCAAAGCTTTGGATGAAGTTGTCGTAACGGCTCTGGGTATCACCCGCGATGCAAAATCTTTGTCGTATGCCCGGCAAACGGTAAATACGGAATCTATGAGCGATGTGCGCGCTTCGAATATGCTGGATATGCTTTCCGGTAAAGTTGCAGGTCTTCAGGTTATCGGTAACGGCGGACCGTTGGCATCCACCCGTGTAGTCATTCGCGGTAACGGTTCTTTGTCCGGGAACAACCAACCATTATATGTTATCGACGGTGTGCCCATTATGAATGATATGGGAGAAAGCGGAGACCTTGACTATGGTAATCCGGCAAACAATATCAGTCCGGATGAAATCGAAAGTATCGAAGTTTTGAAAGGTGCGAATGCTTCTGCTCTATATGGATCTGACGGTGCGAATGGTGTTATTTTAATCACGACCAAAAAAGCGACCCGTAAAGCAGGATTAGGTGTCAGCTATAACTTCAATATGATGTTCAGTACCCTGATGCAATATCCTACTTATCAGAATATATACGGTTCAGGGCAAAATACAGGTTTTGAAAGGGGTTTTAATTATTATACAGCATCAGGCAACGGTTACTCATACGATCCGAATCTCCCCTATGGAATTTTTAATCCCAATATGGCCGGGCAAGACCAGCGTTGCTGGGGACTCCCGATGTTAGGATTCGACATCGTAGGACGAAACGGAACGATAAAACAATACTCCCCAGCTAAAGAAACGATCGAGAACATGTATCAAGTAGGTAAGGCCATTACCAACAGTGTATCTTTTGACAAAGTAATGGATAACGGAAGCTTCCGGTTCTCTTACACGAATATTCATGCCGATGATATTCTTAAAAACTTCAATAATTTAGACCGTCATAACTTCAACCTGAACTCCACCGCTAAATTTACAAAATTCTTATCGATGGATTTAGGGGCTCGTTACGTATATGAACATGCCGATAATCGTGGATTCCGCGGAAGTTCTAACCGTAATCCGCTTTGGGTGGTTGCCAACTTACCGCGCGACGCGACGATGGACGAATTGATCCCTTGGAAAAATCCGGACGGAACGGCAAAAACACAACGGGGATTTAACAATCCGTTCTGGCTATTGAATGAACTTTCTAATGAAGACTATAAGCATTGGTTTATGGGAAATGTTACATTGAATGTAACTTTTACCAACTATTTGAAACTGAGATTACGTGCCGCTACCGATATGCAAACAACTCGAGCATGGGCATTTACCAACTACAATTCCCCATGGGATACCGACGGAGAATACAATGTACGTAATCGAATCGCAATGAACAATAACTATGAAGGAATATTAATGTACAACCAACGTTTCGGGGATGTAAGTATCAATGCCAACTTAGGATTGTCTCATCAGCAGATAAAATCAGAACAGACCGATTCTAAAGTCAATCAGTTGTTGAAAGCCGATTTTATGAGTCTTGCCAACAATGCTGGTAACCCGACTACAAGCGAAAGCGAAAGCAATAAATGGAAAGAGGCGATTTTCGGAATGCTTTCCGTAGGTTACAAAGGCGCATATCTCGACCTTACCGCCCGTAACGAATGGTCTTCTGCACTACCGATCGATAATTGTTCCTATTTCTACTACTCTGCCGGTGCAGGCCTTGTATTTACCGATATGGTCGAAATCGATAAAAACATATTATCATTTGCAAAACTTCGCGGATCTTTTGCACAAGTAGGAAATGATACAGGATTTGACAATCTGTACAACGGTTACTCTTATGCCGGTTTGTTTAACGGAATCGCTTATTATAACGGAGAATCAACTCGGAAAAATCCGAATCTGAAACCCGAAAAAACACTGTCAGGAGAAATCGGGGCAGATCTTCGATTCTTGGATAGTCGTCTGTCGATAGACTATACTTATTATAACAAACGGACAAAGGATCAAATTATACGCGGAGACATCTCTCCGGTATCCGGTTATACACAAATGATGTATAATGCCGGTGAAGTTAAGAACTGGGGACACGAATTAACGGTTACCGCTATTCCGGTACAAACCAAATTAGTAACATGGACTACAACATTCAACTGGGCGAAAAATAATTCAAAAATCGTTTCTCTTATCGACGGAATGGACCGTTATGAATTAGGAAGCGGTGTAAATGGAGTCAAACTCTATGCCGTAGTAGGAGAACCCTATGGAACTCTGTATGGAAATGACTACAAACGGGACGAAAATGGTAAAATATGTGTACAACTCGATGGTCGTCCTAAATACGTATCAGACCAAGTACTGGCAAACGTTCAACCGGATTGGATCGGAGGATGGAGAAATTCGGTTCGGGTATGGGATTTCGACTTCAACTTAATGATCGATTTCAAAAAAGGAGGAAACTTCCTTTCCCGTACAGCTTGGCAAGGAGCTATCGATGGACAAACTGTACAATCCCTTGAAGGTCGCTCCGAATTTTTAATGGCAAAACGTATTCTCGGAGAAACAGATAATGAATTGCACGGTATTATGGATATCGGTAATACGGTAACTCCAGGTGCAGACTTAAAGAATAATGCCGTTCTCTATCCTGACGGAGATCGCCCGAAAGGTATATATATGGAAAATGCCGTATATGATGAGTCCGAAGGTGAATGGGCAGGAAAGCCGAATATGTCTTGGGTAAATCCGACTGTACATTGGACACACAACAACACTTCAAGTATGAAACGTTACATTTACGATGCCAGCTACATAAAGCTAAGAGAAATCAGTATTGGATACACCATCCCCAAAAAATGGCTGCAAAAAACTCCGCTGAAAAGCGTCAGAGTATCTGCTGTGGGTCGTAATGTTGCAATACTGTTCCAAAATACACCTAAAGGTATCGATCCGGAAGCAACCCGTACCACCGGAAATGCTCAAGGATTTGAAGAAGGGTATGCTCAACCCTCCGCAACTTATGGTTTCGATATTAAAGTATCATTCTAATATATAATTATAGAATATGAAAAAAATAACCTATATATGCCTTCTTGCTTTTATCGGAAGCCTATTCGGATGTACCGATAGATTTGAAGAAGTTAACACAAACAGCAATAAGATGTATGAAGCGGAATTGCCGAATGTCTTTGCCGGAACTGTGTACCAGACAATGAACACGATAGCCGAATTCAATTTTATGAATGGGAACTTGTTCGCTCGCTACTTAGTGTTAGGTTTTAGAACGACTCCCTCTCAGGATGAAGGCAATGGATATTACAAAAAATTTTATGTTGATATCTTACGTGATTTAAGCGATTGTGAATTAGAATATGAAGGGAAAGAAGGTTTTGAAAACCGTTTAGCAATTGCCAAGACATGGAAAGCATACGTATATTATGTAATGGTTTCAATGTATGGTGGAATACCAATGAGTGATGCTATGTTGGTCGGAAATTCCAATAAACGAGACTTCAAATATGATACGGAACTCGAAGTTTATACGAATATACTGAAACTACTGGATGATGCCGTAAATCTATACGATCCGGAAACTCCTTATACAGCAGATGTTCTGATGCAAGATCCTGTTTTCGGAATAACGACAAATACATCCACAGCACTGACAAATATCGCCAAATGGAGAAAATTTGCCAATACACTGCGTCTGAACGTAGCTATGCAATCGCAAAATCTCAGCATGGATCTGGCAAGAGAAAATGCCGCTAAAGCAATGGAACATGAAGACTGGCTGATTGCTTCAGTGGACGAGATCGTACAACCGCAATGGGGTACCGACCGCAGTGCAGATCGTTCATATTACTGGGACCGTCTATTAAAACCATTGGAAACCGGAACATTAAGTGATTCAACATTCCCGGCTTTAGGTGAATATTTTGCGACATATCTATTCTCCTACAATGACCCCCGTATTGAGGCCTATGTTGAAAAATCGAATGCCCGCGGGACTGCAGCTGACAAACAATTCCAATTCCGAGATACGATCACTCGCCCTCATGTATGTGACGTATTAGAATGTCCCAGTTGGATCACACACATGACGGATGGATTGAACAGATTTCGACGAGATTCTATCATAGTTGGGCATTCAGTCCCTTATGTTCCTTTGCGTGAACAAATCCTGTTGCCTGTGGAATGGGAAGCTGCCTATCGTCCCGGAAGTACAACAGAACGTGTAAGTGATCCACTAAATACGCGAAGCGTCTATAATCCTTCTTATGTCAAAGAAGAATTTATCAAAATCGATGCCAAATTTCGGATCTTGAACTGGGCGGATGCCTGCTTCCTGAAAGCAGAAGCCAAAACACTCTTCGGATTGGGCAGCAAGAGCGCACAAGAATACTATGAAGACGGTATTCGTGCTTCATTTGCCCAATATGATGTTTCAGGAGTTGAAGAATATTTAGCTCAAGACGGAATTAAGTGGGGTACAGACGGCATAGGATATAAAGATAGTCGAGGTTTATACCAAGCTAATATCAACGGTTCTAACGGACAAGACGGACAATTAGAACAAATCTATAAACAACGTTATATTGCCGATTATTTCAACGGTATAGAAGGCTGGAATCTCGAACGTCGTACACGTGTCATGAGTTGGCCACCATTTTTTTCTAGAGGTCAATCTTCTCAAGTAGAAGGAATAAATACTACATATAATTTCTGGACAGAACGAATGATATATCCGCTATCAGAATCCTATCAAAACAAAGTAGAATATTATAAAGCAGTAGATAATCTGCAAAAGACAAGTCCGTATGCCCGTTCTGAAAGATGGGGCGACAATGTTTGGACCAGCTTGGGATTCGCAAAAAAAGATCCGGGAGTAGATACCGCAGATGATCTATATTTAGGAAATAAAGTTATCTTCTACCGTGCCGAATACTTTGAGCACCTATACGGAACAACTTATGAAGAATTGGTTGATTATGCAAAAAGAGTATCCGGAGAAACAAACGAAAACAAAGCATTGATTAAAGCACTCGACTATGAATTCATTTCGGAAATCACAAATGCATATTTGATTGACTAACTGAGTATTTACAGTAAAAAATAGAATTACATGAAAGTAAATAAATTTTTAATATACAGCTTGCTGCTAGCAGGTAGCACTTTCACTTCCTGTAAAGACGATAATCCTTCTATCGACGATTATTGGTTGAACTATGAAATCGAGGAAGTAAAAGTAACACAGGATATTCCGGTAGGGGTATATCTCTACAATCCGCAAGCTCCGCTGGAAACCAATATAGACCAGTGGACCCGCATCACGCAAGAACAAGATCTTGCTGCCGGAAAACTCGGTCCTAATACGAAACCTTGGTATGACATTCCGGAAGCAACAGAACCGGGGAAATACCATTTGTCGGCAGATACTATCGGAGCTCGTGCTATGCAAAAAATCATAGAATGGTGTAACTACGGGCGCATCGACTTTATGATTCTTCCCGGAGTTAACGAAAATGCCAACGACATCTATCCGTTGAATATCGGGCGGGATACAGCATTCATAGATATGGTACGCGGATTGAACGACACACTGCCGAAGGTAGAATTAAACGGTGTAAAATTCGCACTAATGATCAACATGAACAGCGTATGTTCCGATTTAAACCAAAACAACTTGGTAGAAACTGTTGCAAAAACGAAAAAAACATATCCGGTAACAACTACTGTCGATGACCCGAATAATCCCGGAATGGAAATTACCCAAACTGTACGAATAGATACGTTAATATCTCGTGCTGACCGCATTTGTAGCTATTTCAAACGGATTTCGGATTATTTCTCAGATCCGAACTATTACCACACAGGAGGGCGTCCCGTTGTCGTAATAGCGGATGCTAACAAATTGTATAGCAGCGACTCTTATCACATGTACACGGCAATCAGGGATACGATACGCAAACACACCGGAAAAGAGATGTATCTTATTGCTCAACAAGGAGCATGGACTCCTCCTGCACGATTCCACTATTTTTATCTGTCAGGTAAAGTCGATGCCGTAACTATGAAAAACATGTGTGCGGTAGGAGGTAACCAGCAAGAACGGGTAATCATGTTCGATCAGTTTGTAAATGAAAATTATAAATACAACAAAGAATATTTCTGGTCGCACTATAATGTCGATTTTGTTCCTTCAGCTTCTCCAGGTTATTCACAATATGTAGCAAGTGAGAATAACTCCAACTATCCGTGGATGCCCAAAACGCAAGAACGCTTCTGGACAATGTGTAACCTCGCAAAAATGAATCTTGGAACAAATCCGATGGTATTGATTGATTCGTTTAACGACTGGACATACGATTCAGGAATAGAACCGACCGACCCGTCGTATGGAAAAGGTTATGGACTTCTATATCTCGATATGGTAAAAGATCAATTTAAAGTAAAATAACAATCTATTTGAATAAAAAGAGGTGCTTTTATGTGCCTCTTTTTATTCCTCTTATGCAAATTCTGTTTTTCGGACTAAACAAATAGAACAATCGAAAAATTTTCGCAAATAGTCTCGAAAGAGTAAAATGATACATAATACACATAAAAAAATAGATATGAAACACATCTTACGACACATCTTTATTGCCTTGTTGGGGATGTATTCTTTAACTTCCTATGCTGAAGTTAAAGAATCGACGAATAACTGGTATGTGGGCAATACACAGCCGGGAGATTGGATTCAGTACAAAAAAGTATGGTTATCGGCTGGTCACTACCGTTTCACCGGTCGCATAGTGGGAAATGGAGAAGGTCAAACCGTGCATTTGGAAATTAACGGAAATACGTTGAAAAACGGAGTAGAAGCCCCATATAACTACATCAATACATTTGATCTGGCTCATTTAGGACACAAACAATTAGAAGAAGGTTATTATGACCTAAAACTGGTATTCGAAACCGGAAATGTCAATTGTGACATGGTCTTTATTCGTAAAGACGACAACACCTCTGATAATGTCTTAGATTCAGATACGGATTTCAAGCTCAATTTTGACGATGGGATGCACACTTTCGCTATTGGAGGTCATGCCGGAGCCACAAGAGAATTAGCAAAAGGAGGTGATAGTGGCGATGATGCCACATGGACATCAGTTGCCCCCGAAAGTAAACAATATAGCCGCAATCAAGTTCAGGCATGGAACAAACAAATGATCTACAACTTCAACCTGAACTATACTCAAGAAGCAGCAGATATTTACATCTCGGAAATGCTCGAATCGAAAGTTGAAGTAATATTCGCCCATGGCCGCGGAGAACCCGACGGACAAACAGCCGAAGAATACGACATCGAAGACCGCGGATATGTAACCGGTCCGGGAGGTATGCCCTGCCGTGCTTTAAAATATATGGTAGAAGCGATAAAAAGAAATCCGAATGCCCGAGATAATATCAAAATCGCTTACTTTATAGATAATGCACCTTTCCCATTGGCAGTAGAAAAATATTTGGGAGAAAAATTTAATGTAGAAAATCCTGATCATCAAAAATTCGTATATGAATATGCCATAAAAAAATGGTACGAAACCGTTCCCCGAGAAATGTTATTTTTCACGACACCGGATGAACTCAGCGGAAACGATGACGGATATCAAGAAGGTGCTGATGGAAAATGCGTACCCATGCAATGGTGGAGTTCAGATGCCAATATGGAACAATATCTTTATAGTAAAAAAGGATGGTCTAAATTTTTCCAATACATTAAAGATCGGATGAAAGAAGATTTCGACCTTGTTCCGGCATTTATTGTGGCAGATAATTTTATAAATAAAGATCAGTTACTCAAATATATGGCATGGGGATTACAAGGGTGGTTTGATTGGTCAGATATGGAAAGCCGCTGTGAAATAGTAACCCATCGCAACAAACGTAAATTCGCTTTTGCTTTCAACGGTGGTCGCCAGCCTATGATGAATCTTGTATATACAAACTGGAATCCGGAAACAAATGAGGGCACATGGGTAAAAAATGGTATCATTTACAGCAGTTGGAAACCGGAATATGACACACACGTTAGTTCGCTTTTAGAAGACGGTGAAACACCACGTATTCGACACATCTTTGAAGAGGGTCATGAAGTAGGAGCAAAATGGATCGTATTAGAAGCATGGAGCGACTGGCGGGAAGGTTCTACATGGCACAGAAGTGACCATCCGGAATATAAATTTCCAAATCAATACATGAGCCTCGTACGTGAATTTGCAGACAGAGAATCGAAATCTATTATATTGGAAGCCGAAGGATGCGACGAATATCATAGTGCACAACCGGGAAATGCCGGCGGTAGTTATCGTCTCGCTTGGTATAAAGAATCAGAAAAAGATAAAGATTTCATCGATGCCAACTTAGAAGTAGATCTAAGCATATTCCGCCCGCTCCATCATTTATCCGATCTGAGCAAACAATATATAGATGGCATCGATAAACCAGCAACCAGTATTGCTGCCGGTCTTCGAGACGTTTGGATGTTATGCGGTAACAATATCTATTGTAACGAGATAGATGGACATCCTGTGAAAATGTGGCAGCCCGCGAAACAAACTTTGAGTGCCAAAAAGATTTCTTTTGGTAGTAATACCGTCTGGGCACTCTCTACCACAGGCAATACTTATTGTGCTGCCCTACCGGGAAACCAAGCATGTAACGTTTCGAATGGATGGTCTAATAAATCCGAAGGTTCTAACATTAATATCGTAGACATAGCAGCGACAATGTCTATGGTATGGGGTATAGATGATCAAAATAACGTATATTACCGTAACCATTCGGGAAGCAAGCCTTGGACAAAAGTTCCGGGAGAACTTACCTCGATAACTGCCGATGTCAATGCGGTATGGGGTTTCAATCCGCAAGGAGAAATCGTTCGTATGTCCGCACAACGCAAAAGCGGGTGGGAAGTCATCAAGAATCCATACAAAATCATCAAATTAAGTGCCGGAAATGAAGAAGTCTGGGGTATAACCGAAGATAACAAAGTTTATCGTATGAGTGATTCGGGATTCGGAGAATGGCAATATGTTAATGAAGGATTTAAAGATGTCAGTGTCGGCGTAGATTACGCTTGGTTATTGGATGTTGACGGATACCCATGGAAATACGAAATGAGCGGATTCCAAGACATTACGGCATTCCAGATAAATCCGATTTATACAAGCGTTACGCCGGTAGAAATAAAAGCATCTGTAAATGTAGCTCCGAATCCGTTTAAAGATCGCATCAAAGTAACGGTAAATGCTTACAATGAAGAAGATGTTACACTTACTGTTCATGATTTGAACGGCAAAGTATTATTAACTAAAAAAGAAAGTGTTCATTCCGGTACAAACGAAATTACCATCGATGAAGCTTCACAATGGACACAAGGCGTATATATTCTTACCGTAGAATATTCCGCAGGTCCTGAGAAAATAAAAATAATAAAATCAAGATAATTATTTTCTCTCATGTTTTCCATGTATCTCCTTGTCTGGTGCAATATTCCGGACAAGGAGATTTTTTATGGGATGTAACAGACAGGATATGATATGCTCTTTATGACACACCCTCGCCTCTCTCCAGAGGGGAATTTTTGTCGATGTTTCCAAAGATGCTATAATCTGTAAATAAATATGTTATATTTCTCCCGGGAAAAGACTCAATTATCATATTCATAGGGATAGTCTCCCCTCTTAAGAAAGGATTAAGGGGCTATAAAAATACAAAGACAATTTTAAACAGATTACTAAAAAAGATGAAATAAAAATATGTATTTAAATCCGAAAAAGAATGCAAAAGAGAAAATTTACTCGCTATTTATCTTTCTTCTCTATTCTGAATATACTAAACAACAATCCTCCCAAAATTGCACCATATAATATGCTGATATAGGGAGAAGAAGAAATAGGACATGAACCTGATTCACATCCGATAAATTTCCAATACAACAATCCGGCAACACTACCTATCAAAATACCGACAGTTAGCAGAACTACACGCATACTCAATTTCATTTCATTACTTTTTATAAATTAATAAAGATAAGAATATTTTACAGATAATCGGCATAAAACAAATTCTAAAGAATAAGAGACAAAGATTATTCAAGTCACACAACTCAATATTTCCTTTCTAAAAGAAGTTTTATCTATTAAAAGATAAACTCTCTATTTCAAAAATAGAAATTCCCTTAAAACGAAGTAAAAAGAGCCAAAAAGGAAACAACATTAAACACTCCCAATATTAAAATTGAAACTGAAACTTAAAACCGGAACTACACTGTACGAACTTTCTATAAAAAACAAAATTAACAAGCATATTGTTCATCAACATCAATGCTAAAATAAAGAGTTTCCGTGCAAAGTTCAGAGGTGTAAAGGACAAGGATTTACTTCTGTTCAGGCTAACTAAAATTTATGCTTAAATTACGAATCCCTCTGATTTTTGCGTTGACCCGAATCATCTTTTTCAAGAAGACAAGAATATCTACTCCTTGATCTCCGGGAGAGGATGATACAAAGGGGAGAAAGAGGAGGGGATAAAAAAAAGGGGAAGGGGAGACGATCTTTTCTCGTCTCCCCTTCCTATCTAAAATCGGCGGCTACCT
>ENA-OUQS01001029-OUQS01001029.1-human-metagenome-genome-assembly--contig:-NODE-1029-length-26603-cov-16.387863_pt1 | contig 26603 bp, 30 predicted proteins | sample MGYA00248463_ERZ548848 | MGnify/ENA primary metagenome ERZ548848 (study PRJEB26491, sample SAMN04978192) | human metagenome | host: Homo sapiens | study: EMG produced TPA metagenomics assembly of the... | reverse complement strand
GATGCATAGAAATGATTTCTAAAAGAAATCGGAATTAACTCATCAATATCGATATGGGTTTCTAATAGAGAAAGAAAAGCAGGTTTGTCATTTTCAAATTTTTCATGGCAATCTGAAAAAATATCTGCCAAAGAAAGCTGTTTATATGGTATCATAAGTATCAGAATAACTCCTTTCTTGGATGTAGGTTTATAGTTTTTAGTCAACTCTATTATACCATATCCGGTGAGGAGTTATTTGTTTATAGGTAACAAAAAATGCCGTATTTATGCGGCTTGTGGCGTTTCGCAAACGCCTAATTATACTTTAAGAATTGTGAGGAAAGAAAAGAACAGAGGAATTGTTAAAGAAATATTGGCCGGAAGCGTCCTTTGTAGTCATGTGATTAGATATGCAAAATATATTAGAAGAAAGAGTTCATTTCGGAAAATGGGATATTGAATTTAAAAAGAAAAGGATGATTTATGATGGAACGGAAATTGTAATTACTGATCTACAATGGGATATTTTAGAATTTTTGATGAGTGATTCAGAGTTGAGTTTTTCGATTAAAGAAATTGCATACGCTACGAACATTGAAGTGTACGAAGCCCAAATATATGTAGAAGAGTTGTTAAAAACAATAAAGGAACAAACGGGTTCTGCAATAGTACAAAAGAATGAAGAAAGATACTCATTTGTGGAAATTACAAATTAAGTGATGGAGAAAAAGCAGTGGATTTACACTGTTTTTTTTATGTGGAGAATGATAGTAGTATCAATACTGCCATGAAGGTGTAAGCGATTAAATAACCAGTCTTGCTAATATTTTGATTTAATCAGATGGATATGTTATTTCATAGAAGAATAGCAAAGTCATTTGGTTTAAAGATAAAACCAACCGGACAGAAAAAAGTACAATGTAGACAAAAAATATAGTAATCATAGTAAAGATATTTTATGTTATTGACAAATATGAAATATTGATACAAAGGAGAATTTACTATGGAGAAAAGATTATTTACCTCAGAATCAGTAACAGAAGGGCATCCGGACAAAATGTGTGATGCCATATCAGACGCCATATTGGATGCTCTTATGGAGAAGGATCCGATGAGCAGAGTGGCCTGTGAGACTGCAATTACAACGGGTATGGTATTAGTGATGGGAGAAATCACGACCAATGCGTATATAGATATGCAGCAGGTGGTAAGAGAAACGATCAAAGAAATTGGTTATGACAATGGAGATTATGGATTTGATGCACATACCTGTGCTGTCTTAACGGCAATTGATGAGCAGTCAGCAGATATTGCTTTGGGCGTGAATAAGGCATTGGAAGCAAAAGAACACAAAATGTCAGAAGAAGAGCTTGATGCAATTGGTGCTGGGGATCAGGGTATGATGTTTGGTTACGCATGTGACGAAACGAATGAATTTATGCCATATCCAATTTCACTGGCACACAAATTGACTCGGCAGCTTACTCAGGTCCGTAAAGATGGTTTGTTGAATTATTTAAGACCGGACGGTAAGAGTCAGGTTACTGTAGAATATGATGAAGCAGGTATTCCGCACCGGCTGGATGCAGTGGTTCTGTCAACACAGCATGATCCAGATGTGACACAGGAGCAGATCCACGCTGATATAAAAAAATATGTATTGGAACCGATTATTCCAACAGAACTGGTAGATGAGAATACAAAATTTTTCATCAATCCAACAGGGCGTTTTGTCATAGGCGGTCCTCACGGCGATAGTGGTGTAACAGGACGCAAGATTATTGTAGATACATACGGTGGTATGGCACGGCATGGCGGCGGAGCTTTTTCTGGAAAAGACTGCACGAAAGTAGATCGTTCTGCATCTTATGCTGCTCGTTATGTTGCGAAGAATATTGTGGCCGCAGGTCTGGCAAAAAAATGTGAAATTCAGTTGTCTTACGCAATTGGGGTAGCGCATCCGACCTCTATTATGGTAGACACATTTGGAACCGGAAAAATTTCAGATGAGAGTCTGGTAGAGATCATAAGAAGAGAATTCGATCTGCGACCAGCAGGAATCATTCAGATGTTGGATCTACGCCGTCCAATCTATAAACAGACGGCAGCCTATGGACATTTTGGGAGAGATGATATTAACCTTCCATGGGAAAGATTAGATAGGGTAGAAGAACTGAAAAAATATTTGGAATAATTTACTTAGGGGGAAGCGTATGAGAAGATACAAAAATAGAATCTCAAGAATTGTGACGGTTGTGATGCTGTTTGTATTTCTGATAGGAAATTCTAATATGGTACATGCTATGGAAAAGACACAAGTTGGGTATGCGAGTAAATATATCACAGTGAAAGGGAATGATATGCATCTTGCTTTGTATGGAAAATTGGATGCAAGTGGAGAAACATTTGCAGATGAAGGAAAAACCACATTGGTGATGATGCCGGCACTGGGAGTTCCATCACCGCATATCTACTTCAAACCTCTGGCACAATCTTTAGATAAGAGTTTTAACATAGTGATTGTAGAGCCGTTTGGATATGGACTTAGTGATGGTGCATCGACTAACCGAACTGTAGATAATATCAATAGTGAATTGAATGCTGCACTGGACACCATGGGAATTAAGCAGTGTGTATTGCTGGTACATTCGATTTCTGGAGTATATGGACTCAACTTTGTACAGAATTATCCGGAAAAAGTAAAAGGATTCATTGCCGTTGATAATACAGTATATGATGAAGAACTGGCAGAGGCTATGGAAGTGGAAAAGAAATATATGCTGCAGGGCATTGATGAATTTCAGAAAATCAAGAATTCTTTTTCTTCTTTGGAAGAATTTCAGACGGTACTGAAAGCAGATCCGGAGAAATATGGAGCAGCATTACCACAGGTTTCCGGGTACACCTATACGGAGACTGATAGGGAGGAATACATTCAGGCATATTCTTTAAGCAGTAACGATACGGTTAGAAACGAAGTGAACGGGATGGATCAGTCATTACTCTCTATAAAGAATAAAAAATTCCCATCGGCACTTCCTGTATTAACCATGATTTCTTCAGAGAATGTACAAAATGTTCCAGCATGGGAGACTGCTCATAGAAACCAACTGGATTTAGAATCTGGTAATCACCAGTTATATATTGTAAATGGAGGACATTATATCTGGTATACCAATTTAACGAAGGTTGTACAGCTTATCGATGAATGGAGACTGGAGAATCATTTTTAAAAGGAATCTGTGTGTTGAGATTTCCAAATAAGAGAAAACAGAAGGGAAGTGTAGCTTGGGGAAAGTAACTATTTCAACTGTATTGGGATACAAAGAATATGTGGCGGAAAATATAAAAAGCATTCTGGGAGAGGATGAAGAAAATTCCGATTTTAGGATTTATCCGGATTATCATAAGATTTATAGAGGGCAGACGGAGATCGTCTTAACGAAAGCAGAATATGAATTGTTTATGCTTTTGTCAGGGAGACCAGGTGTGATATTTACTAAAGAAAAAATTTTTGAGATTCTTTATAACGAGGAGCTGCCGGAAAGCATTGATAATATTGTGTACTGTCTGGTATCCAGTATGAGAAAGAAAATCGAACCGGAGCTAAAGCGATGCCGCTATATTAAAACAGTGAGAGGTGTAGGATATAAGTTTGAAGGAAAAAAGATGGACATCTTTCCAGAATAGTTGATCTGAAGACAGAGGGAATTTTTTAAAACCTCTGTCTTTTTTTGTTGCTTTTTTATGCCATCTTGCGTACAGAAGTAGTGAAAGTCACCTCCCAAAAAGTATGCTTTTTGATGGGAGATGTAATAGGCTATTTTTTTATTTCCAAAAAGTATATAAGAAAGTTTTGAGATATGCCAAAATATTTTAAGACTTTTTGGGAATGTATAAAGGGGGATACGTATGGCATATTATGGGTATCACAGAATCAGTACTAAGGAACAACACTTGGACCGAGGTATTATAGAAATAAAGAGGTTCTGTGAAAATCAGAAAATTAAACTGGAAAGTATTTTTACAGATAAGATAACCGGTAAAAATTTTGACAGACCACGTTATACCGTTCTTGTGGAAGATGTTTTACGGGTAGGGGATACCCTGATTATTACAGAGCTGGACAGACTTGGCAGGAACAAGCAGGAGATTTTAAAGCAGCTACGTTTTTTAGAAGAAAAAGGGGTTCGGGTAATGGTATTGGAACTTCCTACCACGTTGTTTGACCTGTCTCAGATGGAAAATAATCTGGCAAAGATGATGATAGAAACAATCAATAATATGATGATTGAACTCTATGCATCCATGGCACAGGCAGAGATGGAGAAAAAGGAGAAGCGACAAAAGGAAGGTATGGAGGCAAAAAGGCTTCGGGGTGAATGGGATGAAGTAGGAAGACCACGGGCTATAGAACAGGAAAAGTTTAACCAGGAATTTATGCGGGTGGTACAAAAGAAGGTAACACCAACACAACTGCAGCGGGAGTTGGGGTTAACTTCTTCTACCTATTATCGGTATCGGAAAAACTTTTATGAAAAATTTCCGGAATTTCTTCAATCTGTATAGAGATGAGGTAATTATTAAGTAAAAGAAAAATTTAAGGAGGCAGATGTTATGAGTGAACACAGAGAAGGAACATTGTTTTATGATACTGAAACAGGGAGGTATGATATACGTTTTGATTTGGAATCTTTTTATGGAGGGCTACATTGCGGGGAATGTTTCGATGTAAAGGTGAAAGATGTCTGGGTTCCGGTACGAATTGAAATGGGAGATGACTGGTATCTGGTTGGGCTGAATGTGTCGAGATTAGATGGATTGAGAGTACGTATGTAAATAGGAGGATAAGCTTGATGAGGGGAAACGCAATGAGAGAAAGTGTTACGGATGTTCGCATTATACTGGAATGCTTACAGGAAGCATATCAAATGGAAGGAGATATGGTACGGTCTGGGAAAAATATTCATGCGACCATGATATATCCATTTGTCCGTATGTTGCAAGAAAAGTGTAGAGATTTAACGGAGGAACAGATACATAAGACACTTTGGAAAGAATATGAGATTTCAGGGGCAGACAGGATGTTTGTGGAGAGGGCTTCAAAGATTTTGGAGCCATACAAAGGAGAAACGGAAGATGAGATACAGTACAATGGAATATAAAGTGAATCAAGCTTATGAAGAATTAAATCGCTTAATACAGTGGCATCCAGATAGTGAAGAAAAATTTTTACAGAAAATGGTATGCTTCTTGTTACCTAGGCAAAGAAAATGTTGGCCGGAGGCTATCAGTGTTTTGAGGCAATCTTTAGAAACTGAACATGGAATGATATTTGTTGAAAAATATAAGGACAAACTGGAATGGTTGAATAGTGTTTCGCTGTTGGAACTGGAAAGAAAGATAGGAGAAATTTATTTTGTTGATCATTACAAGATGATAGCAGATCAATTTCTATACAAAAAGGATTTTGAAATTTCCTTATTTTTGAGAATTGCAATGGAAACTGGGATAAGAAGTGCAGATATTCCATGTATAGAATGGTCCTGTATGCATGGAAAAACCATTATTTTGGAAGAAACTAAAAGAGGAGATTTGTACAAAAAAGTTAATGGTACGTTCCCTAAGATCTCAGCTCAGTCGTTACGGATTATGAAGTTATTATATAGGAAGCAAGGAAAAATATTTACAAAATCAAAAGAGTATTATGTTCGCAAAATTTCTTTTGCTTGGGGAATTCCTGGGTTTTATATCCATAGTTTTCGGAATTATAGGAGAAAGATAGAGAGGGGAATTTCAGCAGGAGTACAAGTTCCAAGGATAATCCCATTATAAAATAGTGGAGACACAAGCATTAGTGTGCGAATGGTTCGCTGAGAAGAATCATTTTAGGGGATTTTAGGTTTTATATGGAGCGTTAAGTAGAGGTGCATGCCATAAGACTGCACCTCATCCGGATTATTGTTGCCCTTTCATACATTGGGGTTGGGGCAATATACGACTGGGACAAACGTGGTCTTTATTTACGATGCCACCTAAATAGTCTGTCCCCCAAGAACACATAGCATCTAAGATGGGATATAGACTTTTTCCAAAATCAGTCAAACTGTACTCTACCTTTGGTGGAACTACAGGATATACAACTCTGTGAATCAAGCCATCGTCTTCTAACTCACGTAGTTGCTGTGTAAGCATTTTTGGAGTGGCAGAAGTAACTAAACGGCTTAGTTCGCTAAAACGAAGAGTTTTTCCTACTAAATGCCATAAAATAATGGCTTTGTATTTGCCACCAATTAAGCTAATTGTGGCTTCTACAGGGCATGTAAACGTTTTCATAAGCATTGTCCTCCAATCCCTTAGTATCATTTTGGGTACTATATAACAAAAAAGTGCGTACTTGAATATAGGATAAATTCTGTTACAATCATAGCATACTTAGCTAGGTTTTACAAGAAAAGATAGAGTACTCCGATGTAATAGTTTAAAGAGAGGAATTGATTATATGGATTTTTTGACATTAGCAAAACAGCGTTGTTCTGTTAGAAGATTTAAAAAGACAGAAGTAGAAGAGGAAAAACTGGAGAAATTGCTTGAGGCAGCACATGTTGCACCTACAGCAGCGAATCAGCAGTCCCAGAGATTATTAGTTGTAAAAAGTGCAGAGGGATTACAGAAATTGTCCAAGGCAACTAATTCTCATGGTGCTCCGTTGGCAATCATTATATGTGGCGATCATGATAATGTTTTTGTAAGACCGTTTGATGGGAAAGACATGGTAGAGATAGATGCAACTATCGTAGCAGATCATGTTGTAATGGAGGCTGAAGACTTAGGATTAAGTAGTTGTTGGATTACTTACTTTGAACCGTCTATTGTGAAAAAGGAATTTAATATTCCGAGTAATCTTGAGCCGGTAGCCATTCTTTCTATTGGATATGCAGATGGTAAAAAGTCATCGCCGGATCGCCATGTAACAGAAAGAACACCTATTGATAAGGTTACATTTTACGAACATTTTTAATATATTCTCAAGACTGAAAGGATAAAGCAATGGTTATTAAAAACAGTGAGATGAAAACACAGGTTCGGCATGAATTGAAAGGTGGCAATGGAGATATTCACTTTTTGAATTATGCGGATTGTTCTGAGTTTAAAAATTGCAGGTTATTATCTGAAATGACTATTCCGGTAAATGCAAGATAATGAGCATGATGGAGTTGCTGCTGTAGTAGAAAAATTTATCTGGGAACAAGCTTTTGCTTTGATCGCATAGGAGGGAATACGACATGAAATATGAAATTGGTCCAATCAGACCACCTTCTGAAGCCCAAAGTCTGCTGATACGTGTTACAAGAGGATGCCACTGGAATAAATGTAAATTTTGTGGGTTGTATAAAAATTGTAAGTTTTCTATGCGTTCACAAAAAGACATTTTGGAAGATATTAAAAGGGCTAGGGAAGTTTATAAGAACAGAAGGTTTACCTCCTGCTTTTTGCAGGATTCAGATGCGTTTGTATTATCTACAAATAAGCTGTTACCAATTGTAGAAGCGATTAAATCAGAATTTCCAGAAATAAAGTATATTACCAGTTATGCAAGGGCTGATAGCATTCTGAGAAAAAATTTGTCAGAAATGAAAGAGTTAAAAGATGCGGGGCTAAATCATCTGTATTGTGGTATGGAATCAGGAAGTGATCATGTACTCAAACTGGTTAATAAGGGAAGTACAGGGGAACAAATGAAGGAAGCTGGAATATTAGCAAAAGAAGCGGGTATGATTTTATCGGAATTTATTTTGTTAGGGTTAGGTGGAAAAAAATATTCTGATGAAAATGCAATTCAAACTGCAGAAGTTTTGAATTGTATAGAACCGGATTATATCCGTGTTCATGCAACTGCAATCAAGCCAGAAACACCGTTGGGCGAAATGCTGCATAATGGTGAATTTCTTCTGCAGTCAGAGGAAGAAATTGTAATGGAGCAAAGGCTATTTTTGGAAAAACTACATAGTATGAATAGTTATTATGTCAATGAACATATCGTGAATTTACTTTTGGAGGTTCGAGGCTCTTTAAAGAATGATAAAAAGAAAATGTTGGCTCAAATAGATTGTTATTTAAACATGTCTCCAGAAGATAAAGAAAATTTTGCAATTGGAAGAAGGATAAACCAATATTTTTGTTTAGATGATATGAAAATCGAATCTCAAAAGAAGAGCGTTTCAGAGTATATCCAAAAATTAAAGGTTAAAGGGGCCGATATAGATATGGTATGTAACTTATTGAGGGCTAAGACGATATAAAGAACATAGGATATATTAAAAGATGGATTAAGAAGAGCGTATTTTAGAAAAGACATAAAAAATTATTCCTATAATAAAATTGAATGAGAATGGAAGTGAGATTTTATGACAAAAGGATTATATGACAAGATATTATTTGAGCTGCCAGTAAAATGCTGGCAGCTCAAGTTCTTTGTAGAAGATTTATAGCAGCAGTTTTAATGCTTCTATGAGTTTTTTATTATTTTGTTTATGTTGTTCCAAGGATGGCTGATCTAAATCAAAATCAGAATATTTATACCTTAAAAAGTGTACCAGAGCTGTTTTTTTCGTTCCAGTGGTACTTTATGTAATAAATTTGAAATGGGAACAGCCGATTGGAAATCCAGAGTTACAAAAAGCTGATCTTCTAAAGAGAAGTAGCGTTTGATAAAATCCCGTACTTTAAAACTGTGTCCTGAAAAGTGATAAGGCTTTTCTGTACAGAGATGATATTGAAATCCTCCGGTTTGCAGAGGTGCTGCAGATATTGGGTAAGTCCGGCAGGCTCTTGGCTTTGCAGGATGAATGGTGCATCGGTTATTCTTCAGGAATATACAAGCATCATCGGAGCCAACAGTTTTAAGGGCGTAGAGAAAATAGCCGCAGGAATGTATTGGTAAACTGGGCGGCTTGAAGTATTTGTAGTTGTTTATGCTTTCTTAGGCATAGGGATGTCAATATTTCTTAGTGTTTCAATTAAGGATAGGATTGCATCTGAGTTTTTCTGAAATTGTGTTTGAAAATTTTCTGTAATATCATAGTTCAGATACAGAGTTATCAAAATAGCATTCCATATTGAAATCATGGTCTTTTCCGATAGGTGCTCCTCCAGAAAGCGTAAATGCTTGCGGAGTGTTGCCTGTGTTTTGGTCCAGGTAAAGAAATAGTCATCTTTTAATGGAATGTTGAAATCATGAAACCATTCTCGAACTGTATGCGTTTCTAATCCGTCTCCGCATTCCGGATTATTAAAGATGTATCCAACGGACATTTTTTCCGGATTTTCCGGAAAATCATCATCGGCAGGAAGGGGGAGATAACGGCCAATCGGAAACATGGCACAGACTGTCGGTTTTACATCGTGTACCAAACATTTCTGGTTTTTTAATAGCGGGCAGCGTTTGACACTTCCTTGTGGTTTTAGGCGTACTACTGGGAAACGGGAGTTACATCCAATGTAAGTCTCACAATATTGTTCCAAGGCATTCTCTGGTGTAATCTGAAATTTTTTTGCTATGTTAAACAAATCTTTCGGGGACAAGAGAATATCCTCCCGGTGGATGCAGCACTTTCCGCATTGGGTACAGTGGAATGTAAATGTATCATCGGGACCGAGTTCTGTGTATCCTAATTGTTCTTTTAGTTCATTTATTGAATTCATAATCATGCTCCTTTAAAAAATATTTTTATAATGGTTTTATTACTTTGTATCTGAATGCATTGCTTTTTCATATTCTAGAATTTGCTCCCATGTCAACCACTCCGGTTTTCCAACGTCTGGAAGCTCATTCCAGAGTTTTTTCATGGCAGTAATTTGTTTTTCTTCATCCAGATAATATAGACGTCCAGTACAACGGTTTCCGTAATTCAAGTAATATTCACAGTCGCTTTGTAAACGACTAAGCATCATGTACTGAAATTCATAAGGATTTTTCGGTTTATCTGTTAGAATTTTAAATGGTTTCCGGATAGGCATATCCGGTTCTCCATCAAATTCATTTCCGACTGCAGAGTGCAGATGAGGAATTTCAAAGTCACCAAGTTCTACATCTTTCCACAACTTTCCATACTGATCCTGATATACCGGGCGAGCCCATTCATCCGTACCAATATAATGAAGAAGACGAGTGGGGTCTTCCGGAATAAGAATCAGTTCATTCGGGGACATGATTACTTCATCTAAAGCAAGCTCATCCAGTTTTTTGGACATATTGTAGAGGGAAGAGAATCGTTCCTCTAGCTTCTGAACTTGTACGTCAGACTCAGGATAATCAAAACAGCAGTGAATATCAGGTGTCAGATTGTCGGTTTCTTTATCTTCACCAGTATGAATTTCCAAAATGATACCTTCTAATCCTGCATAATCGCTGTCATCGGTTGACCGCACACGTTGTCCGGGCTTGAGGATGACATTACCCCATTTTAATTCAGTCGTTGTATTCTTCATGAAACCATTCCTTTCTTGCATGGAATCGGCATTTGCAAAAGAGGCACAGGATAAATCCATGCCCCCTTATAAGTAACGTTTTATCTGTGCCAATTCTCATAGCTTCATAATTTTCCAGTAATTCATTTATATTGTTCATAGTAATCCTTCGAAATAAAAAAGAGACCACTCAAAAGCAGTCTCTTCGTAAACATAAATTTAATTAAATTTGTATTGCTCCAGTAAATAAATAGGCAATGTTTCTGTTTTACCATCTATACCACCTTTGGTTGCTCCCTTTAAATAAAGAAGCTTATCTGCTTTTCCTTGAGCCAGAGCTTTCTGGGCAGTAGAAGCAGTACCTTTTCCAGCTTTAACTTCTATCAAATATCGGGTGGAAGAAGATAGGCTTTGTGCCACAAAATCAATTTCTCCGCCACGGTAAGTAGCAAAAGCAGGGGTTTCAAAGGAAATTTCCTGTGGAAAATCCTGGCGTTTCTTCAGATTGATATAGACATAATTTTCATTTAATGTGCCTGCAAGTACACGGGAATCGGTTCCGGTACGTGTCAGATAATAGTTTGCCAGTCCCATATCCATGAAATAGCAGCGGCTTGCGGACTTAAAATCCAGAATATCCATTTCTGTTATTTTTGCACAGAATCCAATGATTCCGGAAAAGTACAGCCAGCTAATAGCACGGTTGCAGGTAGCCTTTGAAATATTGCTGGAGTAGTCTTTGGTTACCAGTTTTTGCAATTCTTCGCTAATGCTGTCTTCTGAAAATCCTTTCTTTTCACGATTTAAAATACGGCAGATGGAAAAGAAAATATGGGTAAACACTTTGGTATCCAAAATATCCGTAAAATAGCGAATGGATTCATTGGTGAAGGTATCAATGATTTTTACGAGTTCGCCTTGAGCTTTTACGATGTTCCGGTTCTCCAGATAGTTTTCGACCACTTTGGGATAGCCACCAATCTGGCAGTACAGCTCATAGGTTTCCTTTAAGCGATCATAGACCTCTGACCTAGAAGGAACAAAAGGTATTTTTTTATAATCTTCATACAGGATTTGGTCATAGGCCATCAAAAATTCCTCAAAAGAAAGTGTGTAGATAGTAAGCTTTGTGACATCTCCGCTGGAATAACGAAATTCTGGATCATAAATCCGCCCAAGATAGCTTCCTGTGATGATAAAATGGGCTTTAAAATGACGAGTAAACTCCCGGATACGGTTATAAATCTCGGAAGATTCCTGGATTTCGTCAATAATAATGACGGTATCTTCAGAATCAATAAAGTCCGGTTCATACAACTGGAAGGCATCATGGAGAGGATGCTCCTGCCGTTTTGTTCCGGGTGTCCAAGCTGTTGCCTGTTTATAACATTCCATAAACTGTCTGCCGCTTAATTCAAACAGGTTAATATAAATTTTGTGTTTGTAGTTTTCGTCAGCGAATTTTTGTATCAGGTAGGTTTTTCCAACCTGACGGGCTCCGCCGACTTCCAGGGTACTATGCCCTCCTTCATTTTTCCAATCCAGAAGGCGGTCATAGACAAAACGCTTCAGATACATAAGCACAAATCCTTTCTTTAAAATCTATCTTTCATTATAGCAAAATATTTGCAGTTCATACAGTGCAAAATGGGTAAATGATTATTTTAACGTTCAAATTGAAGCTTTGCACGTATGTCCATAAGAATTTCACCTAAATGATTTTCGCCATGACCATTTACAGAACCCCAAAAATAATCTCCCCAGTTGTTTCCTTCAACAAGGTGACAATTCCCAGTAGCAAGTAATGCTTTACATAGGGTAGGATTCTGCATGAATTTGCACATACAAATTTCATACATGTACATAAGCTTTACACGTTCCCAGTCTGAACGGAGCTGTACTTCTCTTCCCAGTTTTTTGGCATCTTTTGGATTCCTTAATTTGGTAAATTGAAGCTGTTCTTTAGGTGAAAGGGTCTTTTGTGCCTGGAAAGCAGCCTCATTATTTGCATACCAGTAGCCCCGGTAATATATCCGGGAAGGATAGAAGTTACTAAGAAAAGCGTATGCTCCATGAAAGTGGTCAATTGTTTGCTGGTAATGATTCGAATAGGTATTAATAAACATGTAATCCCTTCTTTCTTATACAAAAAAGGAACCGCTTATGGCAAGCAGTTCCTTCTTAAACATATTTTTTCGTTTGTCATTTGCTTATTTGTGCTTCTTCTTGTTCTTCGTAATAGCGGTCTGCAATATAGCCAGCAGATTCCGCCCAAAGAGTATTTTCTGTATTTTGCAGGGCTTTGTAAGTTTTTGAGTGATAAAATTTGCCCATGGCATCCGGAAAGGAAAGATGGCTCTTTTCCATAATAATATCGACAACATCCCGGATCTGAATATACAGATTCATTGAAATATCTTTCCCGTTAAAAAAATATTTACCTTCCATGTTTTACACATCCTTTCGAGATTCCAATATCAGATGTTCAAGAGCAAGTGGGGTGTGAAAGGAAACCTGATTATTAACCTTATTATACCGAAGCCTTGTAACCGCTTCATCCACGCTCAAGATATCGGACAAATAAAGTTGTACAGTTTCCATGGTATTATCATCCGCAACAGGTCCAATTACAACATCATAGTGATGCTGGATATCGCCGACAGTACGGTTGAGTTTGACAAACTCCAACCATTCCTTGTCCAAGGTGGCAAAATGTTTGATTTTTAGTTCCTCGGATTGTTGGAAGATATACCGATACACATATTTGCCGCCAGTATGAGTACGCAAGTACAGGCGGTTCGCCCATTCATTTGCCTGCTGTTCGAGAACTGTGCAATAAAATCCACGACCAAAATCACGACGGTTATGTGATTTGTTCAAATCGATTTTATCAAATGCAATATTGGAGCCATGGAAAAGAACAAGCGTGGGCGTATCTTCTTCTATAATATCTTCTACGTATTGAAAAGTATCATGAATATCTAATTGGTGCAACGTTTCGTGTTGTACCAGTATTTTTTCAAATACTTGATGTTTGTAGAAAATATTAAAGGCATCGTCTTCCGATAGTTGGTGCTTTTTAGCATAATATTCCAGTGCTTCAATTGATAGCATCTCTATATCTGATTGAATACTCATATACGTTATCCCTCCATTTGCTTTCATTATATCAAAAAAGAAGGTGCTTTCCAACGGTAAAATAATTATAAATAATAAGTCGCAAAAGATGTTTGAAATGGGGCATTCACCACATTTCACTATCCCCATACTTCGCCCATGATTTCCACAAGAAAATCATCTAACGGAAAATTGGGAGGAAGTAATTCACCAAACGTTTCTTGAATTTCTTGGATAACTTCTGTATAAGAAGAATACGCCTGTGAAAATAATTGGGAAGAATTTTTAAGTTCGACGATATAAAATTCTTCTCCTGGATTTAAGTCCAGCTTTTCCTGATCCTTGATCCGCCATACTGTCATAGACTCGGCATTGCCATAACGGTAGCCATCATGTTTCTCACAAAGATATTCCTGAAAGGCAAAGAGTGATTCTGCATCAGAAAACTCTTTGTATAAATCAGGAAAAACTTCTTTTGTATATCGAAGAATAAGATTAGCAGCCTCTTCTGTAATAAGAAACCCATAGATATGAAAAACAGATGTAATGATACTCATAGATTTCTCCTTACGCAATCATCTCAAGAAACTCATCTTCAGACAATATTTTAATACCGAGAGCCTGAGCTTTTGTTAATTTACTTCCGGCTTTTTCCCCACAAATCAGATAATTTGTTTTTTTTGTGACAGAACTGCCGGCTTTTGCTCCAAGTTCAATGATCTTGGAGTTGATTTCATCCCTTGTAAAATGAGCAAGTTTTCCTGTTGCAACTATAGTACATCCTGTAAATACATTTTCTTTCATCATAGTGTTCATTTCCTTTCTTTCTTCAAATATAAGTTCTTTTTGGAGTTCGTGCCAGAGAATTAGATTGTTTTCATCAGAGAACCAGTCATGGATATTCTGATTCAGAGTATCACCAAAGTCATCTAACTGGGTGAAATCATACTCACCAGAGGCAGCGTCAAAAAATTCCTGCAGACTGCCGTGGAATACTGTATCCAAAATCCTGCTCTTGGTTCGTCCGACCATAGGAATATCCATGGAAACCAGGAATCGGACAAAGGTAGTATTCCGGCTGGAAGTAATGGAATTCCATAATCTTTCAAAGGATTTTTTACCGAAACCTTCCAACTGTAAGATTTCTTCCTGATGTTCATTTAGATGGTAAATATCCGGAAATGTCTGGAGATAACCCAAAGTCAGGAATTTTTCCAAGGTAGTTTCGGAGAGTCCCTCGATGTTCATTGCTTTTTTTCCAACGAAATGTGTAAAGCGTTTTCGGATCTGGCTATCACAGTTGGGATTGTCACAATGCACTGTTTCAATGAGACGTCCATCATTTCCTTTTCTTTGATAGATACGAGTCTGAGAACCACAGCATGGACATACTGGGGGAACTGCATCTACGTAATGACCACGTTCCAGATTTTCTTCAATATGAGGAATGATCATATTACGTTTTGATACAGAAATTCTACAACCTGGCACCAATTCTAATTCTTTGATAAAGGTCAGATTGTGAAGGGTTGCTCTGGAAACAGAGCATCCGTCAATTTCCACAGGGTCAAAAACTCCCACAGGTGCAATTTCTCCGAAACGGGTGGGTGTCCATTCTATATTGCGAAGAGTGGTTTCGTAAGTTTCGTCTTCAAACTTAAAAGCCAGTCCATCTTTATAATGATGTCCGGTACGCCCGCAGTTTTTGGAATAGTCCAGACTGTCGAAAATCATTACAATTCCGTCAATAGGCAGATGTTTTTTGCCTGCCAGATCAGTCAGCCTTTCAATATACTGATTTACAAGTTCCGAGGTTAAGGGATGGTTTGCAGCAATATAAGGACAAGGCTGAAAACCATAGTCAAACAGGCTGGAAATTTTCATAGCTCTGCTGTCTGGAAAGAGAAATGGAGAGTCCAGACCTTCCAGAACATTAAAAGGCATAAAGTGCAGACAGCGTCCTGCACAATTTGCCGGATCAAGACTTCGCACAGAGCCAGAAGCCAGATTTCGCCCATTTTTGTAAGGTTCTCCTTTTCCATCTCGGAGGGTTTCTTTTAAACGCTCAAAGTCATGGGTTGGGATGAAGGATTCTCCAACAATCACTAGCCGGCCTTTATATGGAATTGAAAGAGGGACATCAACGTATGCAGGGATGTTATGGGTGATAAGTTCCCCAATTTCTCCGTCGCCACGCGTAGAAGCCTCTACAAGTGTTCCATTTTCGTAGACCAATTTAGTCGTTAATCCGTCCAACTTCAGCATAAACAGAACCGGCTGCTTACCGGCAAAGCTTATCAAGTCCTGTACCTGCTTTGTCTTATCTAAAGAGAGCAAAGGGACTGGATGCTTTACTTTGGGAAGTTCACTGATGGGAGTATAGCCTACGGTTTGTGTCGGTGAATTGGATAAGATAAAGCCTGTCTGCTTTTCTAATTCCACTAATTCATCGAAGATTCGGTCATATTCCGCATCACTGATATTCGGACTGTTCTCATTATAATAAGCGTTACGCTGTAAATTCAGATAGTCCACCAGTTGTTTGATTTTTTCCACGTTTGATAATTCATTGGGATGGTTCATTTTATTCTTGTCTCCTTTTCTATGGTATAGTTGTAATTCTTATTTGTTCCGGTTTTTCTTCCTCCTTTCTTTGCGTTTAGGCATAAAAAAAGAGAATGACACGGATGTTCATTCTCTAATGCGTGCAGTTTCCTGCAAAATAAAAAAAGCCAGAAATCCCTGCTGGTAGCGTGGTATACTTCTGACACTTTTACAAACCTAAACTGCGTGCGTATATCCTTTCCGGATGACACAAATAATAATTACATAGTAAGTGTAACACTATATGTAGTATGCGTCAATATAAAAACACTATATATCGTTTAGTCTGAGAGGAGAATTACTATATATAGAGAAAGCATGGATATGGAAAATATTATCTCTTGATTTCAGAACGTATGTTCTATATAATGGGATATAAAGGAGGGGAACGTGAGTTTGGAAAAAGTGATTTTTCATATAGATGTAAATTCTGCCTTCTTGTCCTGGGAAGCGGTATATCGGCTGCATCATAGAGCATGGGCAGGACATCCATCCGTCTGAATCTGCAATTGTACTTACAAAGGAGTGTAGGGAAGTGGCTGCAAGGCAGATGCAGTGGGGATTTCCGAGGTTCCAGGGAAAGGGACTGCTTATCAATGCAAGGGCAGAGGCGATACTAGACAAGAAGACCTTTCGAGAAAGTGTGCTACATCGAAGATGTGTGATTCCCGCCCGTCACTTTTACGAATGGAGTAAAAACAAAGAAAAATATACTTTTCAAAGTCCAAAGCAGGATGACACATTATTTATGGCAGGGTGTTATCAAATCTATAATGGTCAAAACCGTTTTGTTATTCTGACTACACAGGCAAATGCTTCCGTAGCACCGGTGCATGAACGGATGCCATTGCTTTTGGAACGACAAGAACTGGAAGATTGGATTATGGAGGATGCAGCGGTAGAAATTATTCTTGCTAAGAAGCCCATACCGTTGAATCGGACAGCAGAATATGAACAACTGAAATTATTTTCGTAAAAAGGGAAACCCACAAAAGTTTCCCTTCTTGACATAATAATTTTTGAATTTAGAATTCATTGTTTATTTGTTCTGTTGTTGCAGGCATAGGAGAACTGGATTTTACATAGAGTAATAGTTTCCCGTTCAGATCCAAATCCTGTTTACTCCATTGCCCATTCTCATAAACCTTTTGGGTAATTGTATTGTAGATAATTGGCGTATCCTCTATACGTTCCATATCAACGACAAGGCAATCCTGAAGGGCAATATATGGATATAGAGCATCTTCAATATATGTCCTTAATTTTAATGCCTGCCTGTGCAGTAGTTCCACATCATACAGTTTTGATAAGGTATAGCTCATTTCTTTGAGCATCCCGGATGTTGTAATTGCCTGTTGGATAACAGAAATCTGCTCTTCCAGAGATACATCTGGATTTATCATAAGCTTTGATAATGTAATTTCTTTTACAAAAGCTGTCGCTGTATCACCAATTTGCTTTTTTAGGGTTTCATAAGGCACCCGATACTGTGTTTGTAAAATTTCAAGTGGAACGTATTCTCGGTTTTTCTTTAAAGTTGAAAGCAATTCACAAAGCTTGCTTCCCAATTCATATATGTTATTCAAGCACACATCACTTCCGATACGGTCTCTGGTGTATGAACCAAATGGTAAATGGTATTTTCTGTTTCGAAAACGATACTGTCATTTGATACTTCCAAAATCGTTAGGATAGGAGATGTCAGAATAGAGAAACCATTGACCCCAGAAATAATAGCACGTTCCCCAACACGTAGCGGAGAATGAAACCATCCAGAGAGTGTTGTTATTTGTTTATCTTTCACATGGTGCTTTCGATTTGTCATAGTGTTCACACTCCTTTTGTATAGCCATAGAAAATCTGTTTTTCATGGCTCGTTTTTATGTAACAGGGTAACTCAAACGAAAATATCCTTTCGATACAGGGATATATTCATCTGGGTGTTCATATAAGGTGGCACGGATACGTTCCTGATAATGCGGATTCTTTTTCGCTTTTGGGTGTTCCTTTAATAAAGCGTACAGGTCTTTTAAAGCCACTCTTCCTCCAATACTCTCCATTGTCATCCGGATTAGATGATGCCAAGTCAGTGCAAGAATATCTGTATTTTGTACAGAAAACACACCTTCTTGCCGGATGCTGAAGGGGATAATGAAAGAATCCGTTTTTTTCAGTAACAGAGCATATTCTGTCACAATGGGAATGAAAGGCTTTTTGTACGTCCGATTGTCAGAAACACAATTAAACTGGCCCTTTACCAGAAAGGATTCAAAATCACCCATCCGCATTAAATCATGCTGCATACTATAGAACTTACCATGGAGCCGCATATCGCCTACCAGTATGGCAAGCCTGCCACCTTTCCGAAGTGCCAGGAAAAATTTCCGGATACAGTGATTTAGTTTTTCTAAAAAATCCGAATAGTTTTCACAGCGGGATAGGTCGTCCGGGTGAGGGTTTCCCCAGATATTTCCGGAATACTGGATCATATTATGGTAAGGTGGATGGAAAAAGATGAGATCAGCGGAATCCTCCACTTCATCTTTTAGGGCATTCCAGTTACCTTTTCCATAAGCAGGTGCCGGATTTAGATCATAGAGCAGGGAACGTACCTGATAACGGTCAGCCGCCGCCTTTGAAGTCCCAGAGCCACTCATAGGATCTAAGAGGGTAAAGGTGCTGGTATCTTTTCCGTAATATCGCTTATCGTCCAGGCAATAGCGTAGAAGTGCTGCAATCACTTCGGGAGAGCAGTTACCACGCCACTGGCTGTTACCGCCTTCGCCCCGTTCTGGGTATGCCATGAAAGAAGTCAGTTCCTTTCCCACACGTTTTCGCAATCCTTCCGTTCCAAGCATGTCAGCGACAGTACGCCATTGGGGACCAAATTCAGCTTCTAATAATTGTGCTGCCCGATGCAGCAGTAAGTCATTCATTTTATGTCACCTTCCTTTCATAATTTTGTTGGATGTAGCGGGAAATCGCCGCTGCAGTCATTTTGGCACAGCCTAAATCCATTTCGCTGAAAGGCTGTTGATTTTTTGCACATAGTAAAAGTCCCAGGGCTTCCCCCAATTCGTCTTTTTTAGAAATAGGGAAAAAGGCTGATATGGGATATTTTCCTGTCATAGTAGGGTATATGCGTTCCTTTTCAGAGAATAATTTCATCTTTCCCTGTTGCAGAAGCCTTTGAATACTTTCTGTTACAGGCATATTAAGTGCTGTATGATAATTCTTGGAAGCAATGATTTTGGAATGATTACATAACAGAATCCGGCAAGGGACATTGCTATGTAAAATATCCAGAAAACTGTCTAACCGGATATCCATAGGGATATGGGAGTCGCATTTACGAAGACAGATGTTGCGTGTGTCAGCTTCCAACATCAATACATCGCCTGTATGAAGCTGTAGGGCTTTTCTTACTTTGGCAGGAATAATGATCCGCCCTTGTTGGTCAATATTTAGTGTTGTAGCATAATCCATAGAGATCCCCTTTCCTTTATAAAAAGAAGCAGTCTTTTCGGCTGCTTCTTTGTTGAAATTCTTTAAGCGACATACATACCATTCAGATATTGCTCTTGTGGCTGTCCCTGCATATAGGAAGTCATTTCATCTGGCTGTGGCTGTATATTTTGTGCCATTCTTGCTTCCTGTTGCTTTTTAAGCTGTTGTTTGCCGTTTTGAATCAGGAAGGATGCAACATAGGCTTCCCAATTTACGATATAGGAATCAGCACGTTTTAACAGCATATAAAAATCCATATCTGTCAATTGTATAAAAGCACTTTTTTCAGAGATAAAACTTTGAGCCTGCATATAAGTGCCGCCGTTATGATTCTTTTTCTTGATACCTTTTCCGTTATTAATTTGAATTCTCCATGGACTGGTCAGTATTTCCTGCTGGTTGTTATATACGTGGCGGGAAATAAAAAACTGTTGTGCAGTAGAATAGCCATTGCCATCCGGCACACCAAATATTTTACTTTGTGACCATTCAAATTCAGGAAAGCCAGCGGTAACTCTGGACAGCAGAAATTGAATTTGTTCGGGTGCCAGATGAAAACGGGTGATAATATTTTTATCACCAGTACCACTAGAATAATCCTGTATGGAGATTCCAATAAGGGAGTGAACTTTATGACCATTTTCTTCAAATTCTCCTTTTGCATGAAGTTGTGCATAGCTGTTATAACTTGTGTAGCGGAGGCGGTCATACAGTGCAATTAATTTTTTACTGGTCTGTACTTTGCATATCTGATCTGTAATTGAGTTTTGATAATTTTCACTCATGTATGTTTTCCTTCTTTCTATTTCAAATATTGTTTTACAAGCTGTGTCATATTTTTGGGTAAATCTTCTAATTTGGTAATATCTAAAAAACCATCCTGATAGATCCTGCGGATGTTTTCTTTGTCATCACCAATTGCTGCAGCAAAGATCACAATGCCACGTTTACGATATTCATTCTTGATACCACGAAGATCTGCTTCTGCTTCCGTACCACTGTACCCACAATCCGCGGGCTGTCCGTCAGAGATTATGATGAGGAGTTTTTGTGATTCCGGACGCTTTGCCAGGTGTTCCGCAACATAACGAAGTGCAGCTCCATCCCGGTTGCCATTACGGGCAGACATATCCATCAGCCGGTAACGGTCAGAGGCATCCAGAGAATCAAATTCAGCATAGGAATACAAAGCAACACCCTTAGAATCTGTAGAATGCCCATAAATGGTAATAGGAATTCCCAGGCTCATACAGAAATCATACAGCACGATTGCAGTTTTCCGGGCATGGGTAATACGATCTCCCCAGCCCATAGAACCACTTTCATCAACCAAAAGTCCCACGGAAAGTTTTTGTTCTTCATCCGGAAGCCTGGTTCTGGTAAAGATACCGCCGTCCTTTCGGTGTAAAGCCCGCATATCCAGCCTTTTACCAAATAACAGGTTTTTTTGTTTCCCGCCTTCTGCCTCTTCTTTTAATAAAGGAAGAATGGAACTTTGCAGCCTTTTGGAGGTCCGCAAAAGAGGGGAAGCAACTGTTTGATAAGATTTGATAAAAAAGTCGGAAACTGGATTGATGCGGTGGATTGTTACATGGATGCCTGCATGGGCATTTCCGTAATGTATTTCATCCGCCGATTTTTGCAAGTCTTCTGTTAATTCCTGTTCATAATTATTTTGGGCTTTTTCCGTAGCAACATCATTTAGGATGCGTGCAAGATCATTCGCTGCATTTTCATAACCGGAACCGGCATACTGTGATGCGTATGTGATTCCTGGATTATTTCCATCTAATATTGCTGTAGTTTTAGCAAGTTCAATTCTTCCTCCTTCTTCCTGCAGTACCTTTTCTGCCTGGTTGATTGCATCTTGCCTGTAATTTGGATCAAGACCAGATAAGTCACAGGTTATAGGAGTTTTTGATTTTACTGTAGGACCTGGAATGTTTTTAGGGATTCCTCCGTTTTTACCAGTTGGAAGAGGAGATCCGCTACCTGATTCTTTCCGCAGCAGATCCTCCAGAGCATCGCCAACTTGGGTACTATCCTGCTTTTTTAAAGACTCTCTGGTTAACTCTACCATAGGCTGAATATAGTTCCAGCAAAGTACTAAAAGATAGTTGGAAGCACGTAAGCGTTCTTTCCCCTGTGTGGCAATTAAAGCATCGTCAATATAATCCATGCAGTCTGAAAGGGTGTCTGTGTATTCTCCAGAATAATTCGTGCGGTTATTTATATTACCAGTCCGGCAATAAGACAAAATTAAATTGCTCATAATGGAAAACGGCTGATAGCCACAGTCAATTTGTTCCTGTATAGAAGGAATCAATTCAGACATCCGCAGATTATTGATCTGTATTCCCTGCTTAAAAGTTCCGGGATATTCTTCACACATCCGGGCTTCAATGTAGATGTCCTCCAGTATATTATTATACTGTGCAGCACAGCGGGATAGCGTCAGACACGTTGCGTTATCTTTTTCTTCCATGGCATCTAAGATGTCCTGCAGATTTGCCTTGTATCCAGAAGGCAGATTGTCTGGTGCTTCTGGATAGAAGGAACCATTTTCCATATTGGTCAGATAAAGCTGTAGTGATGCAAAATCAGAGTAACGCAGATGTCCGATTTCATGTCCAGTTAGACCAGTCAGGCTTTGTGACCGCAGAAATCGGGAAGGAAAGCTTTGGGTTATCGAGTTTGCGGCGTTACAGTGAATTCTATAATTATCTGTATAAGCGATGTCTGCATTTTCAGAACTGTCCCATTCCATAAGCACCTGAAGTCCATAGCGAGAACGGCCAGTAGCCGCTTTCGCCAGAGATGTTTGGTATTTTTGGAAAGCCGATGAAAGAAAGAGTTCTTCATCAGTGATTTTTGACTCCGTATCCCGGATCATTCTTTTTAAAGCTTTTTGAGTGTTATTCAATTTTTTCACCTTTCTTTCTTTTTCATATTTTGGGTTAGGAGATCTTCCATTGTACAGCCGTAATACTGGGCTAACCGAAAGACGGCGTAAGCAGATGGAAGCGTATGCCCATTTTCATAGTTCATAATTGTTTTTTCCGGTAGATGCAGAAGTCTTGCTACGGCTTTCTGAGAGAGTTTCGTCTGCTTGGATTTTCTTAAATAAACGAGATTTTCTGCCAGAGTTTTGCGTAGTTCGGCTTCGGTATAAAAGGTGTTCCTCAATAGTGTGTTATGATGCAAGAACTGTATCCAAGCAAGAACCTTCAATTTCGATACGGCTTTCAGAATCGGCAGTGACGGAAGATAAAATGGTATAATGAGCAGCTTCCTGTATATCGCCACATACCATAAAAGACTGAACCCAGGCAATTAATTCCCGGACTCCACAGCAGCCATCTGTTATCAGGTTATCCTGACAATACTGTGCGATGGAACGTACAATCTGTGTCATGGTACGTACTGATTTTTTATCGGAACATCCGGTAATAGCAAGAACACGCTCTACCATGGTCTCTTCATCCGGTTCATCCATATCTATGACCATATTCATCCTTGAAATGACAGACTGGTTCATGGGACGACAGCCGGCATAGTCATGATTAGTTGTGACTATAATGGTAGTATCCGGATGCCGATGGATGACTTCCCCGTTTGGCAGAAATACGCTGTTACAACGGTCCAATAGGGAATTAAGTCCTACCAGTACACCAGGATTGGCAATCACCGTAGGCTCCTGTATTTCTACCAGATAGCCGTTTCGGATGGCTTCAACCAGTGGTGTATCCACATAGCGGAACTGTTGGCTGCTGGAGGTAGCAGCTTGTTTCTGCTTCATTTCCTCAGATATATGATGGATCAATTCTTCATAAACTGTATTTTCTGATACCTTTTCATCATAAGTACCCGTTAATTTTTCATAGGCAGTAGCCGGATCGAGGGTAATGTCTTGAAAAGAGGGCAGTTCCCCTACCAAAGAAAGCTGTTTTTCATCTACATCAGGTAAAATCTGTCCAAGAAGGTCAAAAATTTCTGTATTTGCCGAGCAGGTGATGCATCGGTAAGGAAGGTGAAGTCCTGCAGCAATGGCTTTGGCACCTTCGGTCTTTCCCGTTCCAGCAGGCCCACGGAGCATAAAATTCCTCATAGGCTGCTTGCTGTCAGTTGTTAATTTGGCATGTTCGCATATTCTTTGGATTTCTTTTGGGATTACATACCAATCTTCGAGAATAGGAACGGTTGATTCTTCTTGGGGAGTTAATGTCCGAGAATTGGACAGGATGTATTTATCGACAAAATCTTCTTTGGGAATTGAAACGGCGGAAGCAGTATAGTGATGTCCACCTTTTAATACCTGAAAGGTACCCTGGATAATTTCCGTTGGTGCATAAACACCTTTTTGGATATTCAGTGGTGTAAGTCTTTGGAGCACGCCATTTGCAGGAGTGTCAACTTTGATGTTCCCGATAGGAAGGGAATCACCATAACGGATCCTGCGGTACACGTTATCACAAAGAACCGCAGCCGTTTCTGCAGCTTTGGGCAGGTCAGGAAAACCGTCATCACGGTGTTGCTTTAATTCCTGATATTTTTCATTGAATTCGTCATCTGAAAGGAAAGTAGGCATTAAAGCAAAATAAAGAGCACTTCCGGAATCTTCATCTTTTTTAAACTGATATGGCTCTGGTTTACTGTCCAGATCCAAAGGTTTTTCATACTTTCCGGCTATAAATTTCCCAGTCATACGGTTGTAGACCACTACATGCAGCAACCCGGTACGGCTTGGATATTCTGCGATTGTAAAATTGTTTGCCTGGCTTCCAATGGCTCCGAGTTCTTCCTCTGCTTTTCCAGCAGGTGGATTTTCCAAATTCATATAAGAAAAAACTGCCTGCAAAGTAGCAGAATGGAGAGTAGCCCGTTTTTTAGGCTGATTACAGTATTTGGAAGCGATGTCTTTCATCACTGCACTTTTCCCGGAATAGCTGTCAAATGGAGATGGTAGCGTTCTTTCAAAAGTCCAGTTAGGGACAAAGTTTGTATTTGGCATAGTATTTCCTCCTTTATTCTTTTATCCAGGATAATTCTAGTGCCTGGTCCTTTTCTTTTGCGGTCAATTCATCTTTTTGGAAGATGGAAATGAGAATATCCCAATAGTTTCGTGGCGGGAAATAATCAAAACAATCCTTGATTTCCGCTGTATCACCATTTTGGATGTAAATTTGCCCGTTTTCATTAATATAGAGTTTATGGTGTCCTTTCGCATGGAGCTGTCCGATAAGGTTCTCCAGTTTTTTCTTGCCAATTAAGGAATACCAGGATTCCGGATCAGCAAAAGGAACATCGTCCTCATCGGTAACTGTGACAGTCTTTTTGAGGCTGGCAATGGTCAGCATTTGAAGTTCCAGATATCCGTATTGGTTCATACGTGCTTCCGCAAAGTTGTAGTCCTCCGTATGAAAGGTTCTCAGACGTATGGGATTTCCGCAAAGAAGCTGCTTCATGGATGGCGGCTTCTGGAATTCCCATGTTGCATTTGGAAATGCAGCCTGTAGTTTGTCGGTAATCTGATAGCTGATTTGTCTCCAAAGCAATTCTTCTGTTTCGGAAACTGGCTCAGATGATTTCAAAGAAGACCAAGGGCTTGTTTTGCCCTGGTTCTTGAGTAGGTTTAGAGTCAGTTTATAGATTTTAGGAAGAAGTGTGGAAAGAAATAGCAGCAGGATGCCAAGGATTCCGATACTTGCGACTGCATTACGATTTCCATTTCCTGGTATGAATATAGTTGCAATTAACAAAATTATTGTGAGCATACTTAGAACTTTAAGAAATTTCTTTTGTGTATTCACTTCATTTCCTCCATGTTTGTTTCAATAGAAAAAGGAATTGCAGCAGACCAGTAGATACTGGAAAGTCGCAATTCCTTCATTTTAGGGATCTTTGATAATTTACGGGAATGGAAGCTGCTGTGGTGGTGTATTTTCCGGAATATTGGTAAATCCATCACCAGATACATTGCCAGCCGTAAATCCCTGTGGTGCATAAGCCGATCCCCCTGCCGGAGCATAAGACATCTGTTGTGCGGCCTGTGGCATCATATTGTTATTGACTGGCATTGCGCCAGTAGGCACGGTACCGGAAGGATTCATTCCCGGGTTTCCATTATAAGTAGCACCGTTTGCTGGTACTGGTGGAACATTTGGATTTCCGACCATTGGATTCCCCGGTACAGGTGTTGCTGCATTGGTATCATTACGATTCGCAGGTAAGAACTGCCAGTCCTTTACCATAATTTGCGGCGTGATAGCTGCTTGACCTGCATTATTGCCTTTCTGGTGAATATACGGATGGAGTTCTAAATCTCCGTAGACCATGAGACACGTTGATTTTTTGACACCGGCTTTTATCAGTCGATCTGCAAGAAACTTGTTGCAGTAACACTGATAGAAGATGGGTTCTTCCTTTCCGCTTTGACCTCTCTGGTTGGTAGCAAGCCCCAGACTGATGTATTCAGTTCCGGAATTCTTTGCTTGTTGCATAACCGGATCGGCAGTTACCCTTCCTGTTACAATGATAATAGATGACATAAAAATTCTCCTTTCTGCCCTTTGGGCGATAAAATAGTGATAAATAAAAAAAGTGCCATTATAGCACCGTATAAAACGGCATTATAATGACACGATTTTCCAACTTAAACTGCATGTGTACTGGAGATAGTATCCAGACACCCTATAAAGGGATAACACAAAACTTAAATACAATATCATAGTAACACAAGATATAGCGAAGGTCAATGATAAAATACCATATATAGTATTTTGCGATTCGAAATAATAATTTTTGTGTCAAAATGCTTGGAAGTGTAGTATTTTATGAGGATAATCCCAAATAGATATAAAATTTTCATAAAACTTTATATCTGATTTTTGATTATCCCTATAAATATTACACTTTCAAGCATTT